>Ga0307488_10001653_pt1 | contig 18644 bp, 31 predicted proteins | sample SB02metaG_FD_202248 | JGI IMG/M metagenome (GOLD analysis project Ga0307488, IMG submission 202248) | Sea-ice brine microbial communities from Beaufort Sea near Barrow, Alaska, United States - SB 0.2 | ecosystem: Environmental > Aquatic > Marine > Coastal | place: USA: Alaska | collected... | reverse complement strand
TCCCTCCTCCGCCTCCTCCTCCTTCTCCTCCTCCTCCTCCCCCTCCTCCTGCTCCTCCTCCTCCTCCTCCTTCCTAAACCTGCCCCTCCTCCTCGTACTCGTACTCCTCCTCAGCCTCCTCCTTCTGCTCTTCCTTATTATTCCAATGACATCCTATGACGCGGCCAGCACTACCCATCAGTCCCTACCAATGGGTTCGCGCCCACCGCCACCGCCGTCACCATGTACCTCCTACGCGTGCTGGAGGCAGGGGGGTCAATGAGAACAAGCACTTCCCGACGCTGAATCGACGACTCCTCCTTCGGGCGTCTGTATGAGCATCGACGCTCAAGGATCATGCTCCGATCTCGGTCGAGTGCTTGTTCTCAATGACCCTGCTGCGAGGCGGTGTCGCAAGAGCAGCGCGGCGGCAAGAATATCGACAGCAAGGCCGACGACGATAAGTCGTGCGCGGAGGCGGTGGGCGCTTACCGCGAAGCCCTCGAGCTATTCAAGACCAACAAGAACACTCGGCTGAGGGTAGGGACCGATGGATAGTGCTCGTCACGTCATCGATCACATTTCTAACCATCGTTTCCTGAGTTACATGACATCCTATGACGTGGCGAGCACTATTGATCAATCCGGATACACATGTTGAACCCTTGTTTGTTGAGTTAGATGGCATCCTGTGACGCGGCGAGCACTATGCATCTGACCCTAGCTGGAGGGCCCGTTCTTTCAATCGGCATTTGAGAAACATCCGGCGATGGCGGCCGCGCTGCTGCCTGACCTGGTGCGCCTGTTGGAGGTAGGTTCGGATATGGCCTCGAAAGGCGAGTTCCTGCGCATGGAGGGGTAAGGCCTGGAGGATGTTGCTCGCCACGTCATAGGATGCCCTCCTCCTCCTCCTCCTCCTCCTCCCCCTCCTCCTCCTCGTCCTCCTCCTCCTCGTCCTCCTTCTCCGCCTCCTCCTCCTTCTCTTCCTCCTCCTCCTCCTCCTCCTCCTCCTCCTTCACTCAACGAGAGTTTAAAGTGCGTTGGATGACGTGGCGATCAGTATCCGCCAGGCCCTATTGAGAGGGCGAAGTTGCTGGCGGGCGTGCTGGGCTTGGGGCGGCGGCGCTCCCCCGCGGTGGTAGAGACTGATGGATAGTGCTCGCCACGTCATCCGACGTTGGTCGAACCCATGTTCCTTGAGTTAAATGGCATTCTATCACTGGCTAGCACTTCCGTCAGTCCAGCAGTCCTTGCCATGTCATCAAACGCATGTCGAATCCTCGTTTCTTGAATTGATTGGCATCCTATGACGTGGCGACCACTATCCATCAGTCCCTACGTGGTGGCGGCGGCGGCAGAAAAGAGCCGCAAATCCATCGTGGCGGCCATTGCATCGGCAATCAAGGCGCCCTGCAATAACCGCACGAATCGCGCTGATACAGCCAAGGGTTTGGTGCAGTGCTTGGAGGCGCTAGGGAAGCTTTCGCCGCAGGGCACGCCTCTGTCCACGCTCATGGACGCGGATCTAGTGCTGGCCGCGGTCACGGCGCAGTTCGCCGTGCCCGGGATGCCGGCCAAGGCAGGGGGGTCATTGAAGCCAAGCATTTGATGGACGTCGAATATCCTCCTCCTCCTCGTCCTCATCCCCACCCCCACCACCTTCTCCTCCTCCTCCTCCTTCCACTCCGGGGGGGGTATTGAGAGCAAGCACTCGATCGACGGTGAATCTCCTTCCCCACGCGTCCGTATGAGCTGGAATCTTCTTCCCCACGCGCGCCTATGGGCATTCACACTTGAGTGAGGTCAAGCTCTAATCTCGGTCGAGTGCTTGTTATCAATGACCCTCCCACAAGGGCGTGAGCGCTTTGACCCGTGCCTGCACGCTGCTCGGAAAGGTGGCTCCCGCCGCGGTCCCCGCGGCCCCGCAGACCGAGGCAGAGCTGGCCGCCGAGGCTGCCGCCAACTCCGCACGCGCCGCGGAACAGAAGAAGGCCAAGGCGGCCGGCAAGGACGCGCCCGCCAAGAGCGCTAAGGTAAGGCCGTGCGAGACGAAACCTTTTGAAAGCTCGAAACCCGTGTTGAAACGCCTGGCTTCAGTGGTGGCAACTAACATATGATGAACTGCATTCAAGCTTTGGTTTCAATTCCAACTTGCGCGGCGAAGAGGCTTGGTTTATTGCTCAACATGTGAAGCGCCTTGGGGCTCGATGAACGCGTAAATTAAAATGAATCAAATATCCAACTTTTGCCCCTACACGAAGGACGCGCTGGGCAAGGCCACCAAGGGCGGCAGGGAGGGCGCCAAGGTAAGGCGGTGCAGATTGACCCCACCTTGATCCCACCTCGACCCCACCTTGACCCCACCTTGACCCCACCTTGACCCCACCTTGCACCACCTTGACCCCAGCTTGACACAAACTCGACCCCAGCTTGACCCCAGCTTCACCCCAGGTTGACCCCTGGTTGACCCCGGGTTGACCGCGCTTGGTTTCAGTGCTTAAATGTGAACTACGATGAACCGCTTTCAAACTTTGCTTTCAACTTCAACTTTCGCCACTACAAGAAGAGCGCTATGGGCGGCAGGGATGGCGCGAAGGGCGGCAGGGAAGTGGCCAAGGGAAGCCACTTCCCCGCCAAGACTGGCAACAAGGGTGGGGAGAAGGGCAAGTCTGACACTGCCATGGCTGGCAACAACGACGAGGGGGACGGCGAGCGGACAGGTAGGGACTGTTGCACACTGCTCTGTTGGCCACGTACAAACCCCCGTGTTGTTGAGAGAGAGAGAGAGAGAAAGACGCCTCCGCGTGTATAGAGAGGCACCAGGCTTTCACCCTGGCCCCTGTGTGGTGTAACCCGCGCGCGGACGCGCGGGGATCGGGCCGGGCTACCCATCGTATATCCTCGTGTCCCGTCCTTGCTCTGTTCGCGTCAACCTCTCGCATGTGCGCAGCGCCCTTGATGCCTCCCGCGCGCCATGCCCGTTCTATCGAATACTGATGTGTTCGACCCGGCCATGTGTGAACCCTCGTACTGTTGACTACTGCTCTATTCGAACCAGCCACGTGTACACCCTCGTTTCTTGAGTTCACTTGCATCAATCTCCGCGCCACTGCATCATGTGAGTGGTCGAATGGTCAAAATCAATCAATGGCTTCACTTCTTGTGTCATAGCTCTATTGCCTAGTCTGTAAAGCGTACTATATACAGTATCTCCTACTACCCGTAGTAAGTAGGCGTTTGGTGATTGCACCAAAAGTCATTTGACTTTGGCCAGATCACCAAACTCCAGCTTACTATAAGTTACTAGCCCACAGACCAGGCACTATGATCGTCGCGCTGCCCTCACATCTCGAGCGGTTTCCATTCGTCCCTGAGTGAAGGCAAGAAGCGCATGGGAAAAGCCCAGCGGGAAAAAGCCTACGCCGACGCTGATGCTGAAAGGGCGGCAAAGAAGGCCAAAATGGCTGCGAAGTGATATTGTCGTATGTGTGGTGGTGGCGGGGGCATGATTGCGTAGTTGAGTTGAGTTGAGTTGAGAACACGTAAGCATCCTGGGATGCCTCGTTTGTCATTTGGTGGTGAGCTTTTGTCCTTCTCACGGCGCACGAGAGGATCAATATTGTTTTTGCACGTTGCGTGATTGCGAGACAGATCAGACCTGTTGAAACATTGTGTTTGCACGTTGTGTGGTTGTGAGACAGATTATGATTTCAATATTAAATAATTTGTCTGTTCTCTCCTCGCATTCCTCTCTCGCGGCGCGAAACGCGAGAGGACTAATATTCGTTAGTTTACCTCTGTGTTCTTAATGTTGACAACGATTGGCGCGGCCTTCGCTACGGGCGGTGCGGATATGTCGTTGGGCATGAGGGGGGTATACCAGTATATTTTATTAAAAGTTAGTCTCGGTTGCTTTAATCCTCGGTGTTTTTGATGTTGACCACGATCGGCGCCGCCTGCGCGACTGGCGGCGCGGGTATGTCATTGGGCATGAAGTACAGGTTGATGCTGCAGCACGCGATTATGATACCCAGGAACATCTGCAGGCTGGGCTCCATCCCGTATGGGCGCAAGTTGGAATTGAAAGCAACGTTTAAAAGCGGTCCATTATTCTGTAGCAACAAGCGCTGAAAGCAAGCGGGGCCCACCCGGGTCAACCGGGGGTTAATCTGCACCGCCATACCATCCCGTACAACGCCACAGCGAGCACCAGCGTCAGCAGCATCGCCGACGACGTGGCATACACCTTGGTGTAGCGGCGCAAGTTGAAAGCAACATAAGAGCTGTTTATGATGTGTTATTTCAAGCGCTGACCAGGCGCTGTCAACACGGGTTTCAATGGGTCTTAACCAGGGATATCCACTCGTCCACTTCGCAGCTCAAACTGAGCCCTTTGTGTCACTAACGCCCTCCCAAGTATCCCGCAGAAAGTGCCCACGTCAAGCCAAAGTGGAAGCCTCACGTCAAGCCGGAAAGTAAGCCCCTTGGGTGAACCTGCACCGCCCCACCTTGACGATAGTGTCAGCGAACTTCTGCAGCCAGCTGACGAAGAGCCCTGAGAAGGAGAAGTTGATGACGATGAGCCAGGTGATCAGGTTGTACCCGTAGAACCCGCTCCCGTCGAACCAGCTCCCATTCTCTAGGGACTGATGGATGGTACTCGCCACGTCATCACACACATTCTGGAGCACCGTTTCTTGAGTGAAACGACATCCTATGACGTGGCGAGCACTATCCCAGTGCTCGCCATTCATCACACGCATTTTGTACTTTCGATTATTGAGCTAAATACCATCCTGTGATATGACGTGGCGAGCGGTGTCCATCTGTCCCTACCGTTCTCGAACCCCGCGTTGACGTCGTCGTACGTGAGGCGCATAGCGTTGAACAGCGCGCCAAACCCGTACAGCTGCACGTTCTGCCAGTACAGGTTGTCGTTGTTCTTCTTCAGCAGGAACTCCGTGTACACCCACGCGGTAGAGGCGTAAGTTCAAATTGAAAGCAAAGTTTGAAAGCAGTTCACCATATTTAAGCTTCAAGTGCTGGAACCAAGCGCCGTCAACACGGGGCCAATGCGAGGTCAACGCAGGGTCAACGCGGGTTTAACGCAAGGTCAACCTTGGGTCTAGCTGGGGTCAGCCTGGGGTGAACCTGGGGTCAACGCAGGGTCAATCTACACGGCCCTACCCCGCCGCCGCGCTGAGGCACGCGCTCAGTAGCCCCAAGATGTACCCGTTGATGGGCGCGGACAGCATCTCCCCCTTGCACCCGTTGATCTGGCTCACCGTGGCTCCCGTCGTGAGCAACAGCAGCGCCACCCATTGACAAGGCCGGGCACGGGCATCGGAGCTCATTGGTCAAGTGCCCATAATGAGTGACTCGACCGTACTAATGCGGATGACATTGGCCCGCCTCTTCGGTACAGTAACGGTATTGAGTGACATTATATTAATTGCCTTGAACATACATTAGTTGCCCGAAAGCACTGACCTAGAGGTCATAGGGTGGCACACATGAGCACGAAACGACGAGTTAATGACCGGGCCCCGCCCACTGCGTGCGCGTCAGCGTCTTCTTTAGCGCAAACCTGAAGAGGATCCCCGTCGTGACAATCTTCAGGTTCCCGAGGATCTGGTAGGTGGCGGCATCAACGTAGGCCATGGTATAGAACTGCACGTTGTTGTGGAAGAGGTAGATGATGGAGGGGATGGGGTACAGCATCACCGACCGCCACTCCGTCGTCATCTGCGTGCCCTTAGGATCCCGCCACGTTGGGCCGGCAGGAGCGGGAATTCCTGACTGTTTGCTCATAGTGTACCGGTCTAATCGTACACACTCACATCCTCCTTCCTGGCCCGGCCACACGTCCCCTGACTGTTTACTCATAGTGTACCAGCGTACCCTGCGCGGCGGCAGGAGCGGGGGTGGGGGGGAAGGCGCGCCGTGCCCCCTGTCCAAATTTGTGCCCGAGCCTTTCCTCACTGGATAACCAATGTGTACCTCGCGATCGTCGTCCATCGTCTGTCGTCGAGCGCGCGCCGGACGCGCTCTGTTGTGGGACGACCGCGACTATTCTGGTACCGCTCATTTACACATCCCGAGTCTGTTTAAGCAGCTTCCAGGCACCAGCACTGAACGATAAACGGGGATAACTGCCAGAGGTCAAATGATTCCAGGGACAATGCAACAGCCACCACAGGTCCACAGCTACCACAGACGAGCTGTGGCGACTGGCAGTGGTAGTGGAATTGGGGCGCAGCATTCCATGGGCTTGAATTGATGGATGCCCGGTCAGCTGAGCATGTATGGTCTTTCCCCACAACCCCGCGCCATGGGCAGCTGCACGTGGCAGCGCGTGGGATAGTGCATGGGGTGGGTGGATGTGATGTGCACCTCCTCCCCTCACACCGGCTGGGGTGGTGACTGTGGAGGCGGTGACTGTGGACGGCTGCTTTAGCACTGATGAGTAAGGCCCTGCCGCTGGTAGGCGGAGCGGAGCAGCACGAGCGACATGAGCAGCTTGAGGGTCTCGGCCAACAGCGGCACCGTGGCGCTGTTGTACGGGTACTTGCCGCCCACCTTGCTGCCCTCCATCAGCAACCCCTGACTGCACGTGAACACCGTCAGCGTGACCGCCACCATCAGCTTTTTCGCGCCCGTGATGGCCATGTTGGCTTACTCGGCTATTCAGCGATGCCCAATGAGCAGGGCCATACTCTGAGTAATTTTCTCGGCTCAACTTGGTGGATGGGGTCGGTCAAAGCTTGTCATGCACGTGAGTCGTGAACGCTCGAGCTTGGTTGATGCTCGCCGTGTGAGAGCCTCAAGGCCCGTGTGAGCGCTTCGGGGCTACGGGCTGGCTGAACGTTAGTTGGCGCGGGGAGGGGCGCGGGCGGGGAAACACGCCACAATTTTTTGTTTAGGACACCACCGCGACCGTAGCTGTGCATCCCCGACGCGACGTTGCGCGCGGCTTCACAGGGCGGAAGACGTGGCGATTACCGGTACACTACGTCGACCACCTTGATCGCCGCTCGCCCTACCGTGCGCGGCGCGAATCCAAGAGAAGACTGCAAGAGAAAAGTCGGCGCGCTCACGAGGCTCTTGTTAACGAACTCTGTGAGACGGCACTGGGCGACGCGGGTGACGTAAGCGGCTGCGGCCTCCCAAGTTCGCGCCGCTAACGTCTGGTTCGTTTCGCAGCGCGGGTGTGCGCGCCGATCAAGGGCAGCTGTGTATGCGCGCCGACGTCCTACTGTGACGCCGTCGAATGCGCAGCATTTGGAGCTTATTCGACCCCATCATGTGAGCGCAGATCCGCCGGGGGGTCATCATCATCCACCCCCATCGGATCTGCTCTGACGGCGGAGGTTGCCGTCCTCATATCTCGTCACAATCCACGTCATCCACAACTCACGGCGCAACGCTCCACAGAGTATTCCAATCATGGCGGCAGCTGGTACCAATGCGGCGGCGAACGCGCTGTCGAGCCTGGCGCGGTGGGGCGTCGGCCTCGGCCTGGGCGCTACCGCCCTCGGCGCATCCATGTACAACGGTGCGCCCCATCCACAAAAGATGCCCCAGGTTGCCCCACACCTGGCGTAGCCGCACCCATCCCCACACCCATTCCCCCACTTCGAGGGTGGCGCCAGTGGGCTCGAAAGGCCACGCGGCACGGGTGTAGCTCCGCCCGCACCTCCGGGACCCCGGGAGGCGTGCTGTATCGCTCGCGGCGCGCTTCCTGGCGGATGGCGGTTCCGCAATAATGCCACGAGTACACAAAACAGCAGTCGTATCGGAGACGTGCCGAATGGCGCTGGAGTAGATGCTCGCGGTGTCACGCGCAGGCGCGAGCTACGTATATACACCCGATGCGCACGCGACGCCGCGACGGCGACGGCCTCCGGTGCCGCGCGAACTCTGTTGGTTTCCCCGCGCGGACACCGCACGTCCTGTGTAGTGGAGCACAGCAGTAGAACACGTCCACGCGACGACGAATGCTTGCTTCCGCGCGATCTGACCTCTGCGAGGGTCAGGCGAACGCCTGCGCCTGTTACCTCCTTTGTATGCACGAGAAAGGGTCTCTCTCTCACGGTAACCATGGCGAAAGTCTGGTGCATCCTCATACACGCGGTAGCGTCTGTCTCTCTCTCGCTGACCTCCCGCGTTTGTGTGTCTTCTCTTGCGGTTATGCGCAGTGGACGGTGGGCAGGGCGCAGTGATGTTCGACAGGTTTCAGGGAGTGCTGCCGAAGGCGATCGGGGAGGGCACGCACTTCCTCATCCCGTTCATCCAGAACCCCACGATTTACGACATCCGCATCCGCCCCAAGAGCATCACCACCGTCACCGGCACGCGCGACCTGCAGCAGGTGGGGCGCAACGACATCGGCCCTTCTCTTAACTTCAGCCGTCACACCTGTGCCTTGGTTTCCTCACACGAGTTTACTTCTCAATTCCCCTCTCACCTCCCCTCTCACCTCCCTTCTTACCTCAACCTGCGCCGTCGCACCTGTGCATTTCCTCGCACGACTTCCCTTCTCACCTCCCCTCTCACCTCAACCTGAGGCGCCACACCTCGCACCATTGGGTCACCTAGCCCCAGTTCCCTTGTCACTTCCCTTCTCACTTCAACCTGAGCCTAGTGCATGGGCCCTATGAGCAGGTGAACCTGACGCTGCGCGTGCTGTGCCGCCCCGACATGGGCCAGCTCAGCACCATCCACATGAACCTGGGCAGGGACTCATCAAAACTGCTCGCCACGTCATATGACAAAGTGCGGGAAACCACTTAGACACTTCGTGAGACTCAGTGCTACTTAGTGCTACTTAGTGCCCGCCCGACCAATCAGAACGTTCCATTTGGACGGCTTAGTACAACTTGTTGCTAAGTGTCTAAGTGGTTTCACGCACTTTGTCATAGGATGCCATTCAACTCAAGTGCTCGCCGCGGCATGAGATGGCATTTAACTGATGAAAGGAGGGTTCAATGTGCGTTTGATGACGTGGCGAGCATCACTCATCAGTCTCTAAATATAGGTCCGGACTACGACGAACGCGTGCTGCCGTCCATCGGGAACGAAGTGCTCAAGGTGGGTGGTGCAGGTTGACCCTGGTTTGACCCCAGGTTGACCCCAGGTTGACCTCAGGTTGACCCTGGGTCGACCCGAGGTTGACCCTAGGTTGACCCCGGGTTGACCCCAGGTTGACCCCGGGTTGACCCCAGGATGACCTCAGGTTGACTCCAGGTTAACCCCTGGTTGACTGCGCTAGGTTCCAGCACTTGAGACTTCAATATGATGAAATGTTCTAAGCTTTGCTGCCAACTTCAACTAGCGCCGCTACATCAAGGCGACTGTGGCGAAGTTCAACGCCGAGGATCTGCTGATCCAGCGTGACACGGTCTCCAAGTCAATCTCCACCGCCTTGCGCAATCGCGCGGCCGAGTTCGGGATTGTGCTGGAGGACGTGGTAGGGACTGATGGATAGTGCGCGCCACGTCATAGGATGCCATCTGACAAATACAACGAGGGTTCGCAATGCGCTGGATGACGTGGCGAGCACTATCCATCAGTCGTTAAACTCAGTGTCGGGTCTGGTATGGTATCGATGGTATGGTACCGACTCCTGTTCGACCAATCAGAACTGTCCATTTCGAGAATCCCACCGACCGACTCGCCGACGGTCCGACCGGGTCGCCATCCTTGAGTGAACAGACCCTCGATTTCGAGGACATCAGGGTGACATGTCACCCCTACACTGAGTTTAAATGGCATCCTATGATGTGGCGAGCACTATCCATCAGTCCCTAGGATGCGGCGCTGACTCACCTGTCGTTCAGCTCAGAGTACTCCAAGGCCATTGAGGCCAAGCAGGTGTCGCAGCAGGAGGCGGAGCGGTCCAAGGTAGGGTTGTGCAGGTTAACTATTCCTCCTCCTTATCCTCCTCCTCGTCATTCTCCTTGTCCTCCTCCTCCTCCTCCTCCTCCTCCGCCTCCTCCTCCTCCTCCTCCTCCTCCTCCTTCTCCTCCTCCTCCTCCTCCTCCCCGTCCTCCTCCTCCCCCTCGTTCTCCTCCTCCTCCTCCCCCTCCTCCTCCTCTTCCTCGATATTCGTATCCCGTTAGAGGGGGTTGGTTGATGCTCACCAAAGCCTTGTAACTCGATGAACGTCATGGTTGTTAAAAAACAATTTCCGTCCGATTTGCACATCTTTTGTCACGCTTCTTGGCTGGATCACCTCGGTGCCCGATAGCCCCGAAAGTCCTCTACTTTTTTCATGTGCTAGATGAAACTCCCAGTTCTGCCTTCAAAAGCCTAGCCCTCCAACCGCTGGCGCGCTTGGTGACGCCGCGAGGTGGTAGAACACAATTCCAGAATTCAGTCAGACCGTCAGACCTTCTGTTTCCCAAGTTGAAGCAGGGCTGACCGCATTTGGTATCAGCGCTTAACGCTCAAATATCTGCAGGACGAATAATTTAGCCTATATCTAGCTAGACTAGGAGGTAACGCTCCAGTCTGCTGCTCACTCTTTCTTCCCTAGCGTTGTAGCACATCTATCGACACGTGACAGACTGGAGCAGAGGGCCGCCTCGATATATGATGAACCGTTTTCAAACTTTGCTATCAATTGCAACTTCCGCCCGTACGCCAAGTTCGTCGTGCTGAAGTCCGAGCAGGAGCGCGAGGCGGCGGTGATCAAGGCGGAGGGTGAGTCTGAGTCTGCGCGGTTGATCTCTCAAGGTAGGGCGGTGCAAGTTGACCCCAGGTTGACCCCAGGTTGATCCTAGATTGACCCCGGGTTAACCTCGGGTTGACCCCAGGTTGACCTCGGCTTGACCGCGTTTGGCGTAAGCGTTCGAAGCTGAACCATTATGAGCCGCTTTCAAATTTTGCTTTCGTTTTCAACTTGCACCTCTACATCAAGCGACCAAGTCTGCGGGGCCGGCACTGGTGGAGCTGCGGCGCATAGAGGCGGCGCGCGAGGTGGCGCAGACCCTGGCAGGGCCTGGCGGACATCGCTTCCCACGTCATCGAGACCCGCTTTGAACCCTCGTCTCTCGAGTTACGTGGCACCCTATGACGTGGCGAGCATCATCCGCCAGGCCCTAAATCCTGGCCAAGTCCCGCAACGTGATGTACCTACCGGGCGGCAACAGCAACATGCTGCTCGGGCTCAACCAGGGTGGTCAATAGGTGTGACGATAGTGGGTGGGCAGTGGGCTCAACCAGGGCGGGCAGTGAATCATGAATCACGCGACTTTGTAGATCTGGCGATGACGGTGGGTGACAGGTTGTGGTGGTGCGGTGTTGTGTGATGTGTGTTTGGGCTTGGTGTATGGTGGTCACCGGTACTGAAGTACGTGCCGCGCGGGGCCACTAATCGAAGGGGGCGTACTGACCTGCTGATACGCTGGGGGCAGGGGCAGGCCTCTGCACGGTGGTGTTGTGTGTGAGGGGAGTACAAAGCAACGAACGGGCTGACACGAGGAACTCGATGGTCCGGGGAATGGAAGCATCAGAGTAGTAGAGACGGATAGAGCGGGGCGAGAGCTGAGAGCGAGAGAAGATGAATCATGAAATGAAGAAATCAGTAATCCTTTGGTCCCACGACTTGCGTCGCCCCCGCTGCCGCCCTGATCCACGTCGCCTCGGTGGCGCCCTCGTGGTCGGTCGGGGTTTCTTATTCATTCAGAGCGGGTCTGAGCTGACAAAACAAGTTACAAAACAATTTACCTGCGCCACGCGCTGCGGCGCCAACGCAAAAAATGCACAGGCGCTGCGAAAGGAACAAGTGATAGATGTGAGCGAATGGATGAGTGCGTTAGTGAGTGATGAGTGTAGCAAGTGTAGATCGTAGATTTCTAGCTACAGAGATCGAAAGCGTGAGGTGATGCATTTCAGTGCCATTTATTTTATCCCTCCAGAGCACAGCGCAGAGCTATGTACGTTCGAAGCGACACGAGCATTGTCGGCGCGTCTAATCAGGGTGCAAAGGAGCACCGTTCTTCACCGCCCACTGCAACAGCTCCAGGTGCCCTCGCTCATTGGCGAGTTGGCGCGTCCAATGATCCCACGGGCAGTGGTGCGCCCGCGCCCACTTCAACGTCTCCAAGTGCCCGTCGTAAGCGGCGTATGCACATACCCCTGCACCCCACGGGCACCCATGCTCCCGCAACCACTTCAACACCTCAAGGTGCCCGCCCCCAGCGGCGAGTACACTCGTCCTCGCGTCCCACGGACAATCCTGCTCCCGAAGCCACTCCAACACCTCAAGGTGCCCGCCCTCAGCGGCGAGTGCACAACAGTTCATGATGTTCTCACTGTCATCCTCGTCCTCCTCCACCCACGGGCACCCGTGCTCCCGCGCCCACTTCAATACCTCTAGGTGCCCACCCCGAGCGGCGCGCGCGCACGTTGACTCGTCCCAATCGCATCCGTGCTCCCGCGCCCACTTCAACACCTCCAGGCGCCCGGCTTGAGCGGCTTGTGCGCACGTCCGCGGCTGCCATGGGCACCCGTTGTCCTTCGCCCACTCCAACCTCGCGACCGACCCGACAAACTCCTCGACCTTGAGCGGCGCCGCCCCTCCCTGCCCTGCGCGCGGCGAGCCGGAGGCCACCGACGCCACCTAGAGCCTGGCAGATATTGCTCGCCACGTCACCGCCAAGCATTTTGAACCCGTTTTTTTCAAGTCAAACGGCATCCCAATGAACGTGGCGAACAATATTCTGCCAGGCCCTACCGCCGCCCGCCACGGCTGCGCCACCTGCGCGATCATCGCGTGGTCCGTGGCGTCCAGCCGAGCGAGTACCTCCTTCTCGAGGACCTCGGGAACCTTGTCGAGCAGCCGCCCGAGCAGCGGCGACGGGTAGGTCAGCAGCCCGTGCTCCCGCATCAGTCCCAGCACATCGTCCTCCCAAATCTCGGCGCCCTCGCCTCGCCCCAACAGCGCGGCGAGCGCGCCCGACAGGCGCACGACGTAGCGGACAGGGGATGGTTCGCCGGCGGAGGCGGCGTCGGCGGGTGGCTGCATGACGGCAGCGCTGGGTGGTTTGCGCGCGACGCGGGGGACGACAGCTCTGAGATCTCATTATAAATTTTGCTTCTGTCAGCGCAGATCCGATGGGGGGTCATATAATGCACCGGATCCGCGCAGGTTGGCACAGCCGTCTGTGCTTGCCCCCGGTAGGGCTTGGCTCCCGGATCCCCAGAGCCACCCCGGGGGCTTTTCGAGTCCGCAGCGCACGCGAGGAAAGCAGCGGAAGGGCATGGGTCATGGACGGTTGATGCTGACATAGGTCGGCTGGACGCGGACACGGACGTGGTGTCGCGGCTCCCGCCACCGGTGGCCGCGGTGGTGGGGCTTGCCATGCGGCGCGGGGTGGCCGCGTAAGGTATTTAGGGCGGTGCAGGGTGACCCCGTGTTGACTGGTTCCAGCGCTTGAAGGTCAAATGTGATCAACAGCGTTTTAAGATTGGGTTTCAATTTCAATTTGCGCCGCTACAGAAAGGTGCTGTGCGCCGCGTTTCTCGGCGCGGCGGGGAGGAACATTTGAGCAACGTGAGCGAGTGAATGAGTGAATGACTTGGTGGGTGAGTGAATGAATGAGCTATTAAGTGTAGCTGGGTTAGCAAGTGTGGTCAGTGAAGCAAGTGTACATCGTAGATGTTTAGCTAAAGAGCTTGAAAGCAAGAGATAATGTAGATCAGTGCGAAAGATGATCTTCCTCCGCAACACGTGTGTGCGTCCGTACCGCCACGAGCGTTATCAAAGCGTCTCATCCCAGAGCACCGTGCTCCACCGCCCACTGCAACAGCTCCAGCTGTCCTTGCTCTTCGGCCCATTGGCGCGTCCGTGCATCCCATGGGCACTGGTGCTCGCGCGCCCACTTCAGCAGCTGCAGGTGCCCGCCCTCAGCTGCGCATGAGCATGTCCACGCATCCCAAGGGCAGTCCTGCTCCCGAAGCCACTTCAACGTCTCCAAGTGCCCGCCTTCAGCGGCGAGAGCACAACAGTTCATAATGTACCGATCGGAATCCTCATCCACCTCCACCCACGAGCACCCGTACTCCCGCGCCCACACCAACACCTCCAGGTGCCCGCCCCGAGCGGCGGAAGCACACGTCCACGCGTCCCATGAGCAGTCTTGCTCCCGAAGCCACTTCAACACATCCAGGTGCCCGCCCTCAGCGGCGCACGCACAACAGTTCCTTAAGTTCGCACCATCCTCGTCCACCTCCACCCACGGGCACCCGTGCTCCCGCGCCCACTTCAACACATCCAGGTGCCCGGCCTCAGCGGCCTCCGCGCACGTCCACACATCCCACTCGCAGCCGTGCTCTCTCGCCCACGTCAGCACCTCCATACGCCCGCTGCGAGCGATGCGTGCAGATGTCCGCGCGTTCCACCGGCACCCGTTGTCCCTGGCCCAAGCCAGCCGCTCGACTGAACCGACAAAGTCCTCCACCTTGAGCAGCGCGCCCCCGTTCGTCCCTGCGCGCGGCAGGCCGGAGGCCACTACCGCCGCCCGGCTCGACCGCCCCACCCGCGCGAACAATGCGAGATCCGTAAGGGGCAGCCGTGGCAGCACCTCCGCCTCCAGGACCTCGGGCCACTCCACGAGCAGCGGCCTCAGCAGCGGCGACGGGTAGGTTATCAGCCCCGCCGCCCGCAAAAAGTCCAGCAAGTCGTCCTCGGGAAGCTCGGCGCCCTCGGCTCGCCCAAGCAGCGCGGCGAGCGCGCCCGACAGGCGCACGACGTAGCGATCAGGTAAGCGCTCGGTATCGGAGGCGCGGGTATGCATGGCGGAGGAGGAGGATGACGTCGGCGTGTGAGCGGCGGGCGTGTGAGGCGCTGGTGGTTGTGGTTTGCCTGACGAGAGGAGCGACGGCAACCCTGCGATTTGTTTTTTCGTTTTCGAGAAACGGATATGTTGTTCTTGGTCGGCTGGACACGGTTAAGGCTGGTATACAGTACACATGCAGTACGGGTGTGCAGCTCTCCCGCACATATTACGTGGGGCTCGGCGCGTGGTCACACAGCGGTAGCGCCTGGCAGATATTGCTGGCCGCGTCCATAGGATTCCATTGAAGACGAGAAACGAGTGGTGAAGATCCGTTGCATGACATCCGGTGGCGGCGGGCAACATTTGAGTATCCCCAGGTTGTGGGTTCTAGGGTCCCTGGTCACCGGGGCATTCCATTTCGATGTGGATGCGAGCGAGGGGAGGCATGGGTAGTGGAGGGATCATGCACACATTGGTCGATTGGCAGGACGTGTTGCTGCTCCCGCATACGGTAGCTGCAGTGGCGAGGCTGCCTCGGCACGAGCTGGGCAATTTTAAGTGACACGCGCCGCATGTATTCATGAGGCGTGAAAGAACCATTGCAGAACGTGAGCGTGTGCATTAGTGAGCGCGTGAGTGAGGTTTCAGTGTCGCATGTGAAGCATATGTAGGTCATCAGATTTGTAGCTACGAGATGATAGAGCTTGAAAGCGAGAGGTTATGAATTTCAGTATCAGATATGATCCTCCCACCGATGCACCCCGCAGCGCTAAGTATGCCAGAAGCGACCAGAGCGTTGTATGCGAGTCTCACGGAGCACCATGCTCCACCGCCCACTGCAACAGCTCCAGGTGTCCTTGCTGCTCGGCAAGTTGACGCGTGCGAGCATCCCACCGGCAGTCCTGCTCCCGAAGCCACTTCAACACCTCCAGGTGCCCCCCCATAGCGGCGCACGTACAACAGTTCATGCTGTACTCGGCGTCATCCTCGTCCACCCATGGGCATCCGTGCTCCCTCGCCCACTTCAACACCTCCAGGTCGCCCTCAGCAGCACTCGCACAAGTCCTCTCGCCCCATGGGCAGCCTTGCTCCCGAAGCCACATAATCACTTCCAGATGCCCACCCGCAGCTGAGTGTGCACAACAGTCTTTGTTCGATTCCGCGATGTCCTCCTCCCACGGGCACCCGTGCTCCCGCGCCCACTTCAGCAGCTCCAGGTGTCCGTTCGCAGCGGCCCACGCACAGGTCCCCTCATCCCACGGGCAGTCGTGCTGCCGAAGCCACTTCAGCACCTCCAGGTGCCCGCCCAGCGCGGCGCACGCACAACAGTTCATGATGATATCGCTGTCACCCTCGTCCACCTCCACCCACGGGCAGCCGTGCTCCCGCGCCCACTTCAGCACCTCGAGGTGCCCTTCACCAGCTGCCTTCGTGCACGTCTCCTCGTCCCAATCGCAACCATGCTTCCGCGCCCACCTCAGAACCTCGACACGCCCGCCAATAGCGATGCTTCCACATGTGTATGCGCCTTGGCCCAAGCCAGCCGCTCGACGGATCCGACAAAGTCCTCAACCTTCAGCGGCGCGCCCCCGTTCGCCCCCGCGCGCGGCAGGCCGGAGGCCACCACCGCCGCCCGGCTCGACCGCCCCACCCGCGCGAACAGAGCGACATCCGTAAGGGGCAGCCGCGGTAGAACCTCCGCCGCGAGGACGTCGGACCACTCCTCGAGCAGCGGCGCGAGCAGCGGCGACGGGTAGGTTATCAGTCCCCACTCCCTCAACCTCCCCAACAACTCGTCCTCGGGAAGCTCGGCGCCCTCGGCTCGGCCCAATAGCGCGGCGAGCGCGCCCGACAGGCGCACGACGTAGCGATCAGGGGCGGGGAACTGCATGGCGGACGAGCGGAGGAAGGTGGCGGCTCGTGTGCGGCGGGCGTGTGTCGGCGGGTTGTGTTTCTGTAGGCAGTGGCGGCGGCACCTGGCAGAAAGCAACGACACAAGCGGCAATGCCAAAAGCTCTTGCCCGGGTAACAAACAAACCAACAATTAGTGTTCCTTTATATCCAACCTGCCAAGGGTCGCTTCTCCAGCTCCAACGAAAAGGCAAAAGCCCTGTTTCTGAGATCCCCCCTTGCCCTCCCACTCGCCACTGCCACAACGCGCTACCCAAACGGCGGCGCGCGCGCTCGGCCCGATCGACACGCTGGCGGATCTCGACACCCATTCTCAAGTGACTATGGCGGGGTGTGACGAGGACGCGTGGGGTCACTTTCACGGCAGCACTATGCTTGACGGCGGCGCAGAAGTGGAGCTGGAAAGGAAGGTGGCAGGCCTGGAAGGCCAGGTGAGCGTCTCCTACCCACCACCTCCACACCCCGACCGGGGAGCGGGGAATCTACTGACAGAACAAGACGCTTCGTCAGCGCGCACAAAGAGGCACCGTGATAGCATCGCCTTGGCACCCGTGCGAGAGAGACGCCTCCGCGTATATAAGAAGTCACCAGGAGTGCAAAGGCGGCACCTTTCGCCCTGCCCCTCTGAGGGAAACCTACGCCCCGTTTCTTGTACAAACACCTCCACGACCCCCTGCCCCCCGCGTGACGAGCCCTGTCGGGGCGTCTGCGCGCGCGGGAACGCGAACCGTACATCTCACCGCGCCCTTCCACCCCGACGCGCAGCTCGGTTACGTCACCGCGAAGATGAACCGCCTGCTGGGGCGCGAGGCCAACGTCGCGGCCATGGTCGAGAAGGCACACCAGGTAGGGTTAGCAAATATTGCCCCCGCCACGTCACGGGGGGCAGGGCGAGAGCCTGGTGCCTCCTCATACACGCGGACGCGTCTCTCTCACTGCCCCTTCCACGTTTTCCAACGCATCTTACATCCTCGCGTTTTGATTTAATCGCAAACGTATAACGTGTCGAACAGTGTCTGCCAGGCCCCAACACAAGGATGCTCGGCACGATGGCTCTGCCGCCGCGGCCAAGCTCCGGGAGGCGCAAGACGTCATCACCGGTATGCAAGCTGAGTTGGTCGAGGAGCGCAGCAAGCAGCAGGTTCCCAACAACGGCGAGCCCGAGGAGTGCGTCCGCTCCACCGCGGACGGGTCCGCCGCGCCGGATAAACGCAACGCGGACCGCAACCCGCGCCGCGCTGCGCCCCACGCCCGGCAGAGCCTTACCCTAAGTAGTATTGCAGCTTGCACTTCCGCTGTGCCGTTTGCCCCTGATGATACCACTTGAGTCACCCCACTGGCATACCTCAGAGGTACTGAAATAGTCAAATGCCATCTGAAGACTGAAGAAGGTGCTTATTGAGCCGTTTGTCCTTGAAGCCCCGAAGATATTCAAAATGAGATTGGAAACACATGTATGTAAGACCCTGCCGCCAAGGTGCTCCGACGCCTCCTTCCCCTCGGGATCACCCGCCTCCTTCTACTACTCCATTGACGACGAGGACGAGGGGACCGATGTCAGCACCACGGGCACCGGGGACGACGGCCACCTGTCCAACGCCGGCGGCAGCGACGGCGACGGCGACGGTGACGGCGACAGCGACGGTAACGGCAGCGGCGACGGCAACATCGCGGGCACCGGGGACGACGGCCACCTGCTCAGCGCCGGCGACGGCGGCGACGGCGACGGCGGTGGCGACGACGGCAACGGCGACACGGTAAGGCGGTGCTAGCACGTCGAATCGTCGAAACCCGTGTTGAAAGTTCATGGAACATTGAATATTATATTAAACTGCTTTCAGCAAATTTCAACTGACGCCGCTACAACACGGCCGCCGCCCCCCCCCCCCCCCCCACCGCCCCCCCCCGCCCCCCCCCCCCCCCCCCCCCCCCCCCCCCGCCCCCCCGCCCGCCCCCCCCCCCCACACCCCC
>Ga0307488_10001652_pt1 | contig 18647 bp, 33 predicted proteins | sample SB02metaG_FD_202248 | JGI IMG/M metagenome (GOLD analysis project Ga0307488, IMG submission 202248) | Sea-ice brine microbial communities from Beaufort Sea near Barrow, Alaska, United States - SB 0.2 | ecosystem: Environmental > Aquatic > Marine > Coastal | place: USA: Alaska | collected... | reverse complement strand
AGATATAAGTCTGATAATAGGGCTATAGAATTAAGACAGGCTAGAAATTTCTGGGCATTTAAGAAGGTTACTAAACCACCTGTAGCTAAGTATGATGATGGTACAGAGATAGATGCTATATTAAATTTGAAAATAGAAAAGCATAAACTAAAACCAGTGGAGGCAGCAGATGATTATACTATTGTCCGTAGGCTTTATTTCGATCTTATTGGCCTACCACCGAGTATTGCGCAAATATTAGGCTATACAAATGATACGTCAGAAGATAAGTATGAGAAGTTAGTTGATAGTTTATTGCAAGACAATGGGTTTGGAGAAAAGTGGGGACGACATTGGTTAGATGTATCAAGATATGCAGAATCATCTGGGCAGGATAGAAACTTAGTCAGTCCGTATGCTTGGAGATATAGAGATTATGTTATAGATAGTTTTAATAATGATAAACCATACGATCAATTTATAAAAGAACAAATCGCTGGTGATCTACTACCACATAAAAATTATCAAGAATATAATAACAACAGGATTGCTACAGGATTTTTAACAATAGGGACTAAAAATATACAGGCACAGACTAAACAGTTTGTAGCAGATCGTAATGATGATCAGATAGATGTTATTACCAGAGGTTTTCTAGGCATGACTTTAAGCTGTGCAAGATGTCACGATCATAAGTTTGATCCATTTTCTCAAAAGGATTATTATGGTGTTGCTGGAGTATTTAATAATACTGAAAATTTAGATGGTCTTTACAGAGGTAATAATAATACAGGATATCTGGGGAACTATGACTATCTACTCACAGAAGAAACAGAAGGCTTATATAAAAATAGAAAGATAAAGGAATGGTTTTTATTGTGTGACATTAAAAACTTACAGACACAAATAGACTCTATTAAAACATGGAACAAAAGAGCAACGGAACAACAACTGAATAGAGAACTAAGCAAGAGACAAGAACAATTAGATGAAGCAAAAGCTAAGTTATCAGAAGAGGATTTAAAATACTTAGAACATTTAGAACCTGCTATGTCTGTCAAAGATAAAGATAAAATGACAGAAATTAAACTAGCAATCAGAGGAGAGGTTAATAATCTTGGTGATGAAGTACCAAGAAGATTACCAGAGATATTTAGTGATAGACCTAATCTTGATTTTGATAATACCAGTGGACGATATGAATTTGCAGAATGGATAACACATAAAACTAATCCATTAACTTATAGGGTTCATGTAAATAGAGTATGGAGACATTTGTTTGGTAAGGGTATACTAGACAGTTTTGATAATTTTGGTATACTAGGTGGAGAGCCTACTAATCTTAAACTTATGAACTATTTATCTACTAAGTTTATTACGGGTAGACTATCAAATAAAAGACTCATTAAAACTATTGTTATGAGTAATGCTTATAAGCGTAGTGGTAAGTTTGATAAAGATAATTATGAGATTGATCCTGACAATATTTATTTCTGGAGAATGAACGAGAAAAGATTAGAGGCTGAACAAATTAGAGATGCTTTGTTATTTGTTTCAGGGAAGCTGGATGGGTCACATAAAAACATAAGTGATTTTCAACAGGATATAAAAAATCCCAGCAAACAATTAAGAAAGTATATTGGTGAGACAAAAGCTAGATCAATTTACATTCCTTCATTAAGAGATGTTAAGATTGAAGTACTAGATATATTTGATAGACCAGATAATAGTTTACTTAATGCTGAGAGAAGCGTTACAACAGTGTCTACCCAAGCATTGTTTCTTATGAACAACCCTAAGATCATAGCGTTGGCACAAGAGCAGGCAAAAGAATTACCTGATGTGAACAGTATATTTCTAAAATTTCTAGGTCGTCTACCTACAGAACAAGAAAACAAAAAATCTATAGAGTTTATTAAAGAAGGTGACAATCTTGCTAAACTTATCCAAATCATAATCTGCACGGGAGAATTTCGTAATGTTAAATAGAAGACATTTATTACAGGCCAGTAGTTTTGGTTTCGGTATGTTAGCTTTAAAAGCATTGATGGCAGAAGAGGCTATTAAAAGTAATAAGAGAGTTATCTTCATGTATATGAATGGTGGTATGACTCATACTGATACTTTTGACCATAAGCCTTTAATGGTAGAAAAAGCAGGTATGGATGATCCTGTAAGTAAAGGTAGAAAGATTATGAAACCGGCAGTACCTTTAACTCCAGCGGGAGATAGTGGTATAGAAATTAGTGAGAACTTCCCCCACCTGCGTAAACATGCAGATGATTTATGTTTATTGAATGGTATGAAGAGTAAGACAGGTAATCATAATCAGGCTAGAAGTTTATTACATACTGGTAATTTTCAATTCAGTAGACCTAGTATGGGTAGTTGGTTATTGTATGGATTAGGTACAGAGAATAAAGAGTTACCGGGATTTATAACTATAGATGCTGGTATTGGGCCTGATAATTATGGTAGTTCTTTCTTACCGGCAGTATATCAAGGTACTGCTATTAATGCTGGTAGTAAAAGCCCTATACCAAATCTGGTAAATCAATCTACAACAAAAGATAGACAACGAAAAGATTTAGATTTATTAAGAGACTTTAATCAGATGCACTTAAAAGATGGTGCGGAAAATAGTAGACTAGAAGGATTGATTGAGAGTTATGAACTGGCTTTTAGAATGCAGACAAGTGTTCCTAATACTGTTGACCTATCAAAAGAATCACAAGAAACCTTACAAAGATATGGTATTGGACAAAAGGGGGTAGAGAAATTTGGTAGACAATGTTTATTAGCTAAGAAATTTAGTGAGGCAGGAGTACGATTCATAGAGATAGGACATGGTGGGTGGGATATGCACCAGAATATTAATGATGATCTAAAGAAACAAACATACAACATTGATAAGCCTATTGCTGCTTTAATACAAGACTTAAAAGATTCTGGATTATTTGAAGATACAATCATATTATTTGGAAGTGAGTTTGGTAGAACTCCCGGCATAAAAGAAGGAGCAACAGGTAGAGATCATAATAATGGTGGATTCTCTATGTGGATGGCAGGAGGTGGTATTAAAGGTGGTATGAGATATGGTTCTACTGATGACTTTGGACATAAAGCAGTAGATAGTATGGACATGCACGATTTACATGCTACCATATTACATCTAATGGGTATTGACCATAGCAAATTAACATATAGATATAGTGGTAGAGATTTTAGATTGACTGATGTATTTGGAAATATTCAACACGATATTATAGCATAATGGCAAACAAGAAACCAAGAAAAAAGATTCCTAAAGAATTAGCAATTATTCAAGCAGATAATTGTACTGGTTGTGAGGCTTGCTTAGAAGTATGTCCTGTTGATTGTATATTCCAGATAAAACAGGGAGTAACTCAATGGTGTGAGATTGATCTATCTACTTGTATAGGTTGTGAACAATGTATTCATGTTCCCGGTAATAAGGGTAAGATGTATGATGTTAAAGTTTGTCCTTGGGATGCTATTGAAATGGTTCCTACTGAAGAGATAGCACAAGCACAGGCTGATATGGGTGGGCCAAAAAAATACATAGATGAAAATTGGGATAGATTAGTAGATATAGCACAGAATATAGCTGACTTGAAGGGAAAGAAATAATATTAAAGTTTGCTCTTGACATCTGACGATACTATGGTATAGTTAGAGAGAAGGAACTTGGAGGACATGATGGAAACTTTGATTGACCCTAAAGACATTACTAATTATAATCGTACAGATGTTGAACTACAATCATTCTGGATATTCTGTATTCTTGTTGCAGGAAAGAACAGTGATACTACTGCTAGATTAGTTACTAAACTATTAAAAGACAGAGGAGATAAAACTCCCTTTGAATTTATTCGTAGTCTTAAACTAGCAGAACTACATGAATATATTAAAGTTTGTAAAACTGGACAGTACGACAGGGTACGCAAGGCTTTATATTTCTCTGCTAAGTTAGACCTGAGAACTTGCACCAGAGATGACTTGATGGACGTATATGGTGTTGGGCCAAAGACTTCAAGATTTTTCTTGTTACATACCAGAGAATTTTGCGATGAGATTGTACTAGATACTCATATTCTAAACTGGATGAGAGTACGGTGCGATATAAAAGATGCCCCCAAGAACACTCCACAGGTTCCAGAAAAATACGCTAAGTATGCAGGACTATGTAAATATTTAATGGAGACACACTATCCCGGCTTGACATTAGCCCAAGCAGACCTTATGATTTGGACAGAGATGAGTGGAAGATTAAATTAGATGTGGGGAGAAAGTCATCCCTAAATTCCCCCGATTGGATTAACAAGATTGGAAGATCATGAGTAAAATTATTATAGAATTTAATGGTTGGGTTGAGGCTGATCCTGAGACTATCAGATTTCAATGGGTCGGAGATTATGTAGAGAATGAATCTCATAAACATATTATTACAGGTACAGAGTACCTAAGGTTAGATGAAGATGAACGTGGAGATTATATATTAGAGGATTTAAGCGTAGCGTACAGAGATGCTTTCGATGGATTGCTTGAACAGTGTGATGTGAATATAGAAGAAGACCCAGATCATGTCGCTAAAGAATTTCTTCAAGATTTATTAAAGGATAAAATTTAATGCAAGTAGAACTAGATAAGCATGACCTCACTATGATTGTGGACTCATTAGAGTACACGGCAGAACTTATGAAAAATATGGAAGAAAGAACAGGATATCGACCTTATACTCTTGATGAGATAAGTAGTATGGTTAATTTCCTTGATGGGTTTTATCATACAAGAGACTTAAAATGAATGCTGCTTATGTTTTTATTAGTGTGATAAGTCTGTTGTTTTCAATGGGTAGTGTGAGTATAATATATTCGATATTCTTTGAGATAGAAAGACCTGCACAGTATAATTGCAAGCCTAAAAATAAAACAAACGAAATAATTCTTGATGTTAGCTTGTTGAGTGGTATAGATATTACTGACAATGATTCAGATGTTCATGCAGAATTTGATGAGGTTGATTAAAAATGGAAACAAATATTACGGCACAAGAAGCATGGAGGATTTTAGATGCTCTTATTGCATATAAAGATGATTACGAGTTGTCTGTGCCTGTTATGAAAACAATTAAAAGTGTAGAGAAGAAGATGAAAAAGATTGTAGATGAGGAATAAATGAGATACCCCATTGAAGAAAATGACATGGATATTGTTCTTGATGCTCTTGATTCTTTGCATGAAGATATGAGATGGAACAATAAGAATGCAGATAATGTTCCTCCATATTCTTACAACTTAAAAGAAGTAGAAAGATTATACTACAGATTTACCAAAGAATCTGATTCCAATTAAAGTTTAGACTTGACAATGCCGATATATATGGTATACTGGTAGTAACGAAGGAGAATGAAATGCCTAAAGGAAGTAAGACTTGTAGTAAATGCGGATATGTAACTGGGCCGAGAGCGTATATCTGCCCAGAGTGTAACACTCCGTTTGACTTTGCTCTTAAAACTAAACGTAGTAAAACTACCAAGTTTATCAAAGATTTTAATTGGAGAGAATTAACTAAAGGTGAAACGATAAAGGCTACAGGAGGCCCATACTATTTAACAGATGATAACGAGTATATTCCTATGGGTCATCACGGAGTATTCTCTGTTCACTCGGTAGACGAAAATGGAGTGATAGCTTATAATAAACAGAACGGTTATGTCCATTTATGGATGCAAAAAGATGAGAGGTCAAAGCATACTCAAATATATAGAACTGCCCACAGAATGATCCTACTAAGACAAAAGGTAAAAGTATGAGTGAAGAGAAAGATACAGAAGAAGTATTCGTAATACAAAGCGTTCCGAAGTTTGCCGATGAATTAAGAGACTCTGTTATTTATCAGATGATAGACTCTGGAGAACTTCCGAAACCTGAAAGTAAAAACATGTCTCCAAAAGCCATGAATAAATATATCACTGTTTCGCAAGTTGTAACTATTATCAGAGATAATCTTTTAAGTATTAACGAAGACAATGACTTTATCATAGATATGGATTGCTTCGATGAAATTTATTTTCGAGTATGTGATAACATCCACGGATCAATGATTTCTAAACTAGCATCTGATGGTGTAATTGAATCGGCGTTTGACGACGAAAAGAATAAGTTTGTATTCTGGTTTGCTGGCTAAAACATGAAATATTTATTACTACTTTTAGTATTCTGTTCAGGTTGTGTAACAACAAGTCGATGTTCATTGACCTGCAATAAGACAATAGACCTTGACAACAGGCCAATAGATGGTAAAATAAATGTCGGCGTAAGATTAGAATTGTTTAGAGATTATACAAGATAACGTAAGGGTGTGTTTTGCGTGGCAGAAACTATATCCTAAATTCTCAGGGCCACTTCAAAGAGGTAGATTATATGACGAAGCAGGATAAGGTATTTAATTATATGACCCGAGGACGTACCCTTAGTCAAGATAGTGCCGCTAATATGTTTGAGGTAGGTAATCTACGAGCAACAATTAGTGACATTAAGCCGCATCTAAAGTCTCAAGGCTTTACTCTTACTAAGAGTACAGGACGACAGGGTGAAACTCGTTATGGTTTAACGAAGACTTCTAGTAGGAGTCGGACAACCCGCCGGTAATTATAATGGTAATGCTGCGGCAGCATTAAGTTTGTCTATTAGACTGATGTTGCCCAGCGTTATTATTTTACTTGACAACAAAAAAATAAATGATATAATAGAAAAACAATACAAAACATATAGTGGGGATAGCTTCTCTGCTATAGGATGGTGGCTGAAAATGTGGTAGCCAGTATGAGATCACAACAGCACATGAGGCTCAGGAGGACGGGCAAGTGCCATACAGTCCTGAGATAGTGGTTCAAAGTAGGGACATTGACATATCATACCCTGAAACTTTGGAGGTAATAAAATAAATCCTTCCCATCCAAGATACAACCCCGAGGTACAGTATGCTACAGAAGCTAATGGAAGATGAACTTAAAGAGTTAAACATAAGAAGAACATCAGATGGTAAAATTATTCAAGGTGCTACTCACACTGTAAAGATTTTAAATCACAAGCACAGACAACGGATGATTAAAGATGCTGTTGAAGTTTTAAGCAAATATAACTTTGACGGAATAGCCTGTACTGGTGTAAGTGGATTAATGCTCGTTCCACAATTATGTGAGATGTTAGATAAGAATATTATTGTGGTACGCAAAATTAAAGAGACTAGATATTCACCTTTTGATTATGAGGGCGTTCCTCCTAAGAAGTATATTATTGTTGATGACTTAATATCAAGCGGCAATACAGTACAAAGAATATTAGAACTGTTTAAAGAAGAGATTCCTTCTGCTGAGTGTATAGGATATTATAGTTATCTAAATAGTGAGTGTTCTTACAAATCTGCTCCAACAGTATTTAAAAAAGTATTTAATGTTAATTATTTATTATGATAGAAATAATTGCAGACAGACATAATTTAGAAGATTATTTTGAATGCGTCGAAAGTCTAATGAATGATGGAACAAAGTCCGACTATAAAACTGCTTTAAGTAAAGTATTATTTCGTAGCAATAATTATCTTGTATATGTATATATACGATATGGAAGAATAATAGCTACTGGCTCTATTATGTTTGAACATAAAATAAGATATGATGAACCTAAAGGTTACATTGAAGACATAGCAGTGCATCCAAAATATAGAGGCAAAGGTTATGGTAAAAAAATGGTAGAACATCTTATCTCCTGTTGTAAAAAAAGGAATTGTTATAAGATAGTTTTAACCTGTACCGATGATCTAATAGATTATTATAAAAGTCTTGGGTTTAATAAAGATGTAAACTTCATGGTGCAATAATATGAACTGGACAAATATAAAACGATGGGCTAAAGATAAAGGTTACAAAGTTTCCAGAGAAAAATCTGTAGATCAAAACAACCCTTATAATTATCAATGGCATCTAATAACAGATGTTGGCAGAAGCGGAACAACTAAAAGTCTAAGTCAAATAACTATGGATATTTATAATGACATGACAGATAACAAGCATTTAGAACATCAACAAAGACACAAACAAGAACTAGAGTTTGCTCTTGCTGTGTATAACTCAATGGGGGGCGTAAAGGTTTCGACAGATAAATAGAAGTATAGATCGCATCGACTGGTTGATCTAAAGGCCAGTTTAAAAATAGATCAGATTTTAATTGCCGATACATCTGTATTAGCACTCGCCGCTTAGGTGAGAGGGGTTACATAAACCTTTTTACCCAATTATGTTGACTCCGATAATCGGATAGGGATGTTCAGCCCGAATTTACCTGATACGATAAGTGTAACCACTTTGACGCAGGAAAGACTGATAGTTTTGTCTGTAGTATTAATAACAACAGACTAACGATGTAGAAGTTTATGTGGAATTTATACTGGACAGGGGTTCGACTCCCCTCGCCTCCACTTATGAAAATTAAAGCAACACTACTGTCTCTATATTTGCTTCTAAGCGGAGTAGACATACTTCGGCATAGTGAAGTATTCCAATTTTTAATAGACGGCAGACCCAAGAGCATAACATATTTTCATACCACATTTATGTTTACTCATATTGAAATTGAAGTGATTAAACCAGAGATAACAAAAAAATCCGCCGCTTTTCAATCTATGAACATATATATATTTTCTGAAAATTTTCATTTACATCATACAATTAGTTGGAGATATATTAATTTTATAGAAACATAAGGTGTATTATCCTATACGGAGATGCACTAATGAATATTATAAAAGAGTCCAAAAAACATTTGGATGAAAACAATATGTCGTATTGTTCTCATTTCCTATTTGCCTCTAAGTATGGTATTCATTGCATCATATCAGGACTGTTCTTAATACTACATGCAATTATACCAGCAATGTTTAGTAAGACTGGATCTAATATAACAAATAAATTAAACAAAGCATTCACAGATAATAACGAGTGGTTACAATTAAAAGAACAAATGGAACAATTCAGGAATATTTATTACAGCAATGATAAGAAGCAACAAACTTAAATTTCTATATATAGGTATTTATAAAAATGCCACGACAAGTATACACGATGCTTTCATAAAAGTAATGCAACCTGTACCAAGAAGAAGTACTGGAACAGCATTAAAGCCAAAACAACTTCATCCAGATAGAGATGAGGAAGCTATTATTCTGCATAAGTCTATGGCAGAAAGGCACATGGATGTTAAAACAGTTAAGAGATTATATTACGATACTACAAATGCAGAAGAAATGAAGGAATGGGACGACCTTTATATTTGGGCTTATGTTAGAAATCCTTGGGATTTAACTCTGTCTCATTTTGTTTTCCGTCAACAAACAACAAACAATGTTCTAAAATCTATAGGAGATAATCCAGAGGCAGTAGAAAATATGCCTGAAAGAATGAAAGAATTTAAAGATATAGAATTTAATGATTGGGTTAAGCAATATTCAGATAAGTTTGTTTTGGATCAGAACCATATAGATCAATATTCTTACTTAGAGAATAATGAAGGTATTATAGAAGTGGATGATATTTACCCCTTTGAAAACATATATCAAAATTTTCAAATGGTAACTCAAAAGATAGGTATGGACAATATTATCCTACCACATAAAAACTCTTATGGGCCTAGGAAAGACTATAAAGAAATTTATGATGAGGAATCAAAAAATATCATAGCTAAAAAGTTTGAAAGAGATATAGACTTTTTCAAATATTCTTTCTAAAGAAAATCTCTTGACAAGACGATAAGATATAGTATACTTGGGATAACACAGGAGACTTTGGTATGAACCCTACGAACGATTACGTCATGAGAATGATTATGGAACTGCGTAATACTAGCAGTACCATAGAGAAGCAAAATATTATCTCCAAGTATTGTAAGGCAGGTAAAGAAGAAGATAACGGAGATCAGCTACATGCTAGAAACGTACTAGCCTTAACATATAATCCTTATCTGATGTATGGAGTAAGTAGCGAACAATGTAAAAAGCGTAAAGATTTATTCTTTGGAGATTGTGAACCGGGATATGGTATCTCTCAACTATGCCATGAGTTAAATGTCGGCAGATTCACTGGACATGATGCTATCAGAATTGTTAATGCTTATATTAATAAATTTCCAGAACAAGAAGAATTAGTATATTGTGTACTGGATAAAGACCTAAAGACTAGGGCAGGGGCTAAGATTATTAATAAAGTCATCCCTAATTTCATTCCAGAATTTAGTGTTGCTCTTGCAGATAAATATAATCCTAAATTAGTAAAGTGGAAAGATGAATGGTTTGTTTCTAGGAAACTGGATGGTGTTCGATGTATTGTTGTTGTTGATTATTTTGGTAACATTACCCTCTATTCCCGCACAGGAAAAGAGTTCCATACTCTTAATGTTATTTCTGATGGGATTAAGTCTTTGGAGATTACTAACGTAGTTTTTGACGGAGAATTATGTTTGATAGATGAAGAGGGCAACGAAGATTTTCAAGGTATTATGAAACAGCTTCGTAAGAAAGATCACACTATTGAGAACCCATCATATAAAATATTTGACTACTTAACCTATACCGAATTTCAAAATAAGAGTAGTGATGCTGCACTAGCAGACAGATTAGATTCTCTAAAAATAACTATGGAACATAATGAATGCCCATGCCTATCTGTATTAGAAACAGAACGCATTAAAGATGATGACCATTTTCAACAGTGGGTATCTAAAGGTGACGATAATGGCTGGGAAGGTGTTATGTTGCGTAAGAACGTAGAATATAAAGGTAAGCGTAGTAAAGACTTATTAAAAGTAAAAACCTTTCATGATGATGAGTATGAAGTAGTTGATGTAGAAATGGGGCCATTTCGATATGTAAAAGATGGTGCAGAATGTGAGGAGACTATGCTATCTGCTGTAACAATATTACATAAAGATAATAAGGTAAGAGTCGGTAGTGGCTTCTCTATAGGGCAGCGACAGGACTTTTATAAAAACCCTGATGCAATTCTAGGTAAGATTATAACGGTACAGTATTTCGAGGAAACTAAAAATCAAGAAGGAGGAATCAGTCTAAGATTCCCAACATTTAAAATACTACATGGAGAGATGAGGACAGTATGATTGATAAGTATATTAATTTTGTAGAAGAATGGTGTGAAGTATTAGAGCATAAGGCATTTGCTAGACAGCATGGTAAATGGTCTAAAGAGAAACCGACTACATTCTTTCATTTTAAGATTAATAAGAAGTATACTAAGATTATCCAGACCGATAATGGTAATGATAGTGTCCACGCATTTCTTGAAAATGAAACCCTAGATATTTACAAGGCAGCAACTTGGAACTCTCCAGCAAAAGATGCTAGGTATAATTTGTTCAGAGATTTTGACTATATACTAGAAGTGTGTGAGACTAATGGTGGTTATTTATACAAGGGGAGACGGGTGAAAGTATGATAGAGATAGAAATATCAGATTACTATAATGTTAAAGCTAGGGTTATGGCTAAGAGAATGGGTGAACTTAATAACTCCATAACTAAAGGTGAAGGAAACATAGCTGGCTTCATAGGTGAGTTTTTGGTTCGTGATTATCTCGACGGAATAATTGCTCATACTTATGATTTCGATGTTGTTGCAAACCATCAAAGTTATGATGTAAAAACCAAGAGATGCACAAGTCCACCTAAACCATACTATGATTGTTCTATTGCTGCTTTTAACACAAAGCAGAAATGTGATAAGTATATCTTTGTTAGAATATTATGCAAAGACGACAGGTACATTAAAGCATGGATACTTGGGGAGTATGATAAAGATAAATACTTTAAGGATGCTAGGTTCTTAAAGAAAGGACAAAGAGATGGCGATAATGGTTTTGTTGTAAAAGCCGACTGTTATAACATAGCTATCAGTAAGCTAAAGAAATCTGTAAAGGGAAAAGGAATGATTCAAAATTAAAGATTGACGCTTGACAAAGCCGATAAGATATGATATAATCTGATTATCGCAGGAAAACTTTTGGAGAACTATTTTGGAAACTAAACAAAAACATACAGAGTATTGCCGAGTCCAAGCAGATGAATTTTTTAAGACACTACCTACAGAACAAATTGAAGGGTATAAGCAATACTGGCAAAGTGTACGACCACAGAATCACGGCGATATTTTTCGGCGTTATTTATTTGCTTACTGTTCTGTTCACACTTCTTGGCAGGGTAACTGCCGTGGCTACAACGCTATTAAAAAGTACGAAGAGTGGATAGATAATAAAGAGTCTCTTCTTAATAAACTGAAAGAATCAAGAGTAGGTCTACATAATAATCGTACAAAATACATCTGGGATTTCGCAACACAATTCTGGGCTAAACCATCAGACTTTTATCTGACTACTAAAAAGTATCACGTTAAAAAACGAAACGATATTGTAAATAAGATTACAGGTCTGGGCAGTGCCAAGGTTAGCTTTGCCCTAGAGATGATACATCCCTTGAAATCCAGAGCATTGTGCTTGGATGTTCATATGCTTCGTCTTTATGGTATGCAAGATTTAACCTATAAAAGTAAATCTGGTTTTACAAAATACCGTAAAGCAGAACAGCACTGGAGTGTGAATTGTGGTAAATTAAAAGTACCATCATACATAGCTAGATGTATGTATTGGGATAAACTTCAGGGTCAAAATGATAGTAGATACTGGAGTTATGTTTTAGAAGATGCGAGTTTAGAAACATTAGGTGTATTAAATTAATATCAGAAACTTCATAGGAGAAATTTTTAATGTTGACTCAAACATCTGAACTTGTCACCACCACTGATTACCTTGGTCAAGCATTAGATCAAGCCAATGAAATCATCTCTATTTTAGAAGAAGAAAATAAAAGGCTTGAATTAGCTTTGGTAAACTTATCTAACACTCCCCTAGAACAAAGATATATTTAAATATGATGAACTTTAGAGAATACTTAATTTTGTGCGGTTTCAATATTGGAAATGTTGATTATATATTAGATAATATCACAGTTAAGGATAACGATGAAAATATTATTTACGATAGTTCTTTCGGCTTTATTATTAAATCCTAGTGTGTGTCTAGGGAAAGACTTAATTATTGCTGGGGCCGATTGGTGTCCAGCATGTGTTAGGCTTAAAAACTTTATAAAAAACAACCCAGAAGCAGTAGCAGATTTTGATGTTCAAATAATAGATATAGACAAACATCCTGAAATCAAAAAGAATCTGAAAGTTCGACTGCTACCAACATCAGCTATATTTAATGACGACAATAAAATCCAAGCTAAGTTAGAAGGTTATTCTAAACAAAACTTTATTAACTGGCTGAACAAAAACAAATGAGGTTACAATGAGACTTACTAAAGATAAAAAAAGAGGTATGATTTTTGGCGTGTGTGCAGGCATCTCTGAAGCTACAGGTATTGATGTATCTATAGTTAGGGTGGCTACCGTGCTTGGATCAATATTTACTGGAAGTATTGTGTTTTGGATCTATTTAGGACTTGGTATTGTATTACCTTTAAAGGATGATTAATTATGGACGATTTTATTGTTTGCGATATGCTGTTCAGCAAGTATAAAAAACCAATAGGTTTTCAGTCTTGCAAAGCTATTAATGTATATGATAATAAATACAGGATCAATGTATATACTACAAGAAGAGATGTTCTTCATGATTTAGATAGAACAAGAATTAACCATAGCGTTTTCGCTAGACTTGATAAAAAGAATAACTTACAAATCATTAGGAGTGAAGGAGAAGAATTAGAACCTAAGATTTCCGCTTGACTTTCGTAAAAAATTTGGTACAATATTTTTGAGGACTAAAATGAATAATAAAAGAATTAGATGTTCGGATACAGAGTTTCTGCAAGCGATTACTTATAGTAAAACTTACGAAGAAGTTTCTAAGAAAACAGGACAGAAACTTTCTACTACAATTTCTCGATATGCTCGTATGAAGAATAAATTATACGAACAAAATAAGACTATACCTAAACTTAATAATCATAAGATAAGTCAAGATCATAATAAAGTTCAACGACTATTGATTAAACTGCAAGATTGTTTTGAATGATATTAGGGAGTGTAGTCCAAAGGCAGAGACAAAGGACTTAAAATCCTTCCAGTGTGGGTTCGACTCCCGCCACTCCTATGTAGCGGCCCCATCGTCTAGTGGTTAGGACACGGGATTTTCATTCCCGCAACCGGAGTTCGACTCTCCGTGGGGTCACTTTGAGATTACTATTAAAAGAAAGGTTGACAATATGGGGAGTGATATTTTTACGGAAAGCGCAATCGCTATTGAACTAACGAATTTTCTTAATGTAGATGCGATTAAGAAGAAAGCAGTAAGACAAATAGTTGCCAATGTACTTTATCAAGAAGAATATATTGATGAAGAAGTATCGGCAAGTATGATTAAAACTAAGGATGGGTTTATTGAAACCTTTGTTTCTCAGATATCTATGTCTGAAGAAGAGGGGTACGAGATTGATGAAGAACGTAATCAGTTTATGATAAAGACATTCTGTAAACATGTAGATATGAATATTAAAGACTTGCCTGATTTTTCATTCAGATCATTTGACAGTTGCAGAAAATCAGGATATGATATAATGACTGATACTCTGTATATCATGTTTGAATGCTATGACTTGTTTGAGACAGTGATGACTGACGAGGGCGAAAAGGTTGCAGAAACATTAGGGCTTGATTATATTAATGAGACGACATGGACAGTACATTCATACTAAATCTACTTTAACAGGAAGAAGAAATGATACAATCAAAAAGGCTGTGTAACGCTTTTGTTCCCAACACTAATCCTCGTTCACTTATCTCAGGATTTGAAATTATAACTTGTAGAGAAATAAACGATTATTCTGGTGGCACTATTATACAGCAAGTGAGAACAGCGGAGGAATTTCATAATACTGACGAGCAAAGTCTTGATGATCCATTCTATAGGGTGTTCTGTAACTATATAAAAGATTATCCTAAATGTAGGAAAGCCATAGGAGATTTCTACAACATAGATGACGCATCACTTTTTATTGAAGAATTAACCGGGTCTGAAGTATATATTCATATATTTTAAAACTTCACACAACTCTAACACTATTTTCTCTGCCGGTCTGGGTATAATAAGTTTCAGAGGAGTTACATCTTACTTATTTTATCAATACTAGGAGAATCATATTCATGTTTAAATCTATCCAACGAAAAGCCTTTACTCTTATTGAATTACTTGTGGTAATCGCTATTATAGGCGTTCTAGTAGGACTATTGCTACCTGCTGTTCAACAGGCTAGAGAGGCTGCACGAAGAATGTCCTGTGCTAATAATCTAAAACAACAAGGTTTAGCAGCGCATACGAGCATGGACTCACAAAGATACTTTCCCGCTGCTTCTTGGACAGTTGATTCTGCTGGTAAATCTGCCACTGGTAATCGTTCAGGCACAGAGCATAGTTGGAGAGCCTCATTACTATCTCAGATGGAACAAGGAGCAATAGCAGATCAATATGATTTTAGTAAAAATTGGTGGGAACAAAACGCTACAGTATTATCTGCAAACCTATCTGTCTTTAAATGTCCCTCTGCTTTACCTCCTGCTGGTGGATATGCTAATGTTGATGGGCCTACTAGAGATGACGACAGTGCTGCTATCAGTATGAATCCGAACAATCTAGGATATACAGACTATGAAACTTTTACAGGTATTAAAAGCAAAGTATTCCCTGCTGCTTCGGATATCTATGCTGCAAAGGATAGAAACGAAGGATGTCTAATTAAAGATGCTGTAACTAGAGATGCTCATATTAGAGATGGATTTTCTAATACCCTTTTAATTATAGAGTGTGGAAGTAGACCTGATACTTATAAGGCTGATACTAATAATGGTGGAACTCCTACTGGTGCTACTAATCAGTGTATCGGATGGGCAGATAGTGTTGGGCCATTCAAGTTAGATGGTATGGATAGTAATGGAGATAAGTGTAAGAATTGTGCTGGTAATGTGCCATTTGGCGTTACCAATAATGGTGAAGCATTTAGTTTTCATCCGGGCATCATGAACTCTTGCTATGCTGACGGATCAGTAAGAACTATTAATAAGAATGTAAGTTTAGCTGTATTTGCTGCTTTACTTACCAGAGCAGGTGGAGAAATTAACAATAACTAATATTGAATATTTGATAAAATGATTGATAATAATTATTTGGTAGATATTGAGTGGTGTAGTAGTGGTGGGCATTGTGAGTTTATGCCTATTAAACATGAGCCTACATTGGGGTTTAAAGAATTTAAATTTAAACAAAGAGCATTGGATAGTTTAAAGTATCAGGCTATTTTATCTAAATTTGATCTCGCACCTAAACCTGTAACTGGACTTTGTAAAATTCCATACTATTATGATTTAGAACTTTTAAGATATTGGAACCCTAAAGATACTACTACTAATTGGGGATACATTACAGAACGTGCTAACCTGTTGGAAGAGGATGCTGAAATCCCTTACAAAAAAATACAAGTTTTAGTAGAAGAAATAAAAGAAAAAACTTCATTGAAATTCTGGGATTGCCACATGGAAAACATTGGTATAATTAAAAGAGGCAGGAAAAAGAAATTGGTCTGCATAGATACAGGTAAAGAAAGTTTTAATGGATATTCAAATGCTTGGGGGTTTTTAGAACCGGGGCCAAAATGTCCCTACTGTTTAAAGTATCAATGTAAATGTTCCACTTATAATTTTATAGGATAAATTTATGCCATACGTTAAAGAATCACAAAGAAAATTTTTAGATGAAGCTGTTGATACAAATGTAAATTTAATTTCTCATGGTAATTTATTATCAGATGAAGAGTTCCTTGCAATCGCTGGTGAACTTAATTATGTTTTTAGTAGAACACTGGGTAAATTAATGGGTCAAGCATCATATTCTAAACTAGCAGTAATTACTGGTGTATTAGAAAATGTGAAACAAGAATTTTATCGTAGGGTTGGAGAACCTTATGAAGATAAGAAGATAAGGGAAAATGGTGATATCAGAGAATACATCCAAAACGGATAAAAAAATAGATAAAATAGAAAAAGATATTATCAAACTTTATAAACAGGTAATACTCTTAAATAAAAATCTTATCAAACTTACACGAAAAGTCGATAGTACATTAGAAATTGTTAAATCATTTAATATAGTATTGACTGAATATGTAGAAGAAGAACTTTCTGATGAACCAGAAGATAGTGAATGGAACCCTTATGAAGTAGACCCCGAAGATTATTCTGGTTATGACGGTGATGAAGAAGATTAGTTTTCTAAAGTTTCTGCTTGACAGAGACGATACTTATGTTACACTTGAAGTATAACACAGAAAACTTTTGGAGACTCACATGAAACTTGCAGACCGTACCGTAGAAATTCATTCACAAGGACTGGACTCTAGCAATCAATTCAGCATTGCTCAAACAAGTAAAATGTTTAAAATCTTGTCAGACTCATTGTATTCTGACAAGGTAATGGCAGTCATTAGAGAACTATCTACTAATGCTAACGATACACATATTGCAGCAGGGAATCGGAATCCCTTTAAGGTAACTCTACCTACGCAAACAAACCCCGTTTTTAAGGTAAGAGATTATGGTACTGGATTATCTCAAGAAGATATGGAAGAACTCTATACAACTTATGGGGCTAGTAACAAGAATGACAGTAACGATTTTACTGGTTGTCTTGGTCTTGGTTCTAAGAGTCCATTTGCTTACACTAAAAGTTTTAGCACAATTTCTTTCTTCAATGGCGAAGCGTACAATTACATAGCTGCTATGGATGAAGGTGGCGTTCCTAGTCTGAGTTTGTTTGGAGTCACCCACACTAACGAGCCTAACGGTCTTGAAATTAGTTTTGCTGTAAAGCGAAGTGACTTCCAAGAGTTTACTGAAAAGTCCAAGAGAATCTTTCATTACTTTAAGACTAAGCCAATTCTTGAAGGTGGTACTTGTACACTTCTTGATAATCATACTTATTCTCATACTAATACTATTGTAGAAGGGACTAACTGGCGTGTTGGTAGAATATCTGATAATGATGACAAGTATCCTAGCACATATAACAGTCCCGGTGCTGGCATTGTGGCTATCATGGGCAATATTGCGTACCCAGTAGATTCCGATAAGATTATCGGCAAAGAAGAACAAGAACAAAAGAGCGATGCTATTCAACGATGGAATAGAGCATTCAAGAAAGCTGATGTAGACAACTGGACTAATCTAGTCAAAGAGATATTAAACTCTGGGCTATATCTTGAGATCACCTGTGATATTGGTGAACTAGAGATGGACGTTAGTAGAGAAGGTCTACAGTATACTAAGGGTGTTATTAAAACTCTTAGAGAAAAAACCCAAGATATTTATCTACAACTCAAGAGCAATATGTCAACAAAGGTTGAAGAGTCTACTAATCTTATAGATGCTTACCAAACATATTATAAGCTGGCTGATATTGCTGGTGGATATACTGCTGGGGCAGAATGGATTGATACAGAAGGGAAGAAACACGATCTGTCTGCTGGTGAAGACCTA
>Ga0307488_10001651_pt1 | contig 18653 bp, 17 predicted proteins | sample SB02metaG_FD_202248 | JGI IMG/M metagenome (GOLD analysis project Ga0307488, IMG submission 202248) | Sea-ice brine microbial communities from Beaufort Sea near Barrow, Alaska, United States - SB 0.2 | ecosystem: Environmental > Aquatic > Marine > Coastal | place: USA: Alaska | collected... | reverse complement strand
AACGAAGTTGACCCAACAACTCCTTCTTAACACTATCCCCCACAAACGCCACCTCAACCCCATTCAACTGTATCTGAGCAAGCTGCTCAGCAGATAACCCCACAACCTCCCTAGCTAACCTATACTCATCAGCAATCTCAATCCCCGACACACCAGGGTCGTCGGTATTCAAAGTCACCACAATGCCTCTTTCGATGAAGGTTTTAATCGGGTGATGGGCAATATCAGTACAAGCACCCGTTTGAAAGTTGGAGGTCAAACAACACTCTATGCTGATGTTGTTGTTCGCCATAAAGTCCATTAAATGAGGATCTTCACGTGCTGCCACACTATGGCCAATCCGCGTTGCGCCTAACTCATCAATTGCTTGCCAAATGCTGTGTGGCCCGTCGGCTTCACCTGCGTGCACGGTAATGTTCCAACCGGCATCTCTGGCTAATTTAAAATGTTGTTTAAACCTGATGGCAGGAAAACCTTTTTCGTCACCAGCCAAATCTAGCGCCACTATGTCGTCTTTGGCTCGGAGCAATGCTTGTAACTCTTGATGACAAGTTGCTTCACCATAACTGCGACTTAATATGCCAATGAGATTGACGGGCACACCATATTTTTTACTGCCCGCTTTACAGCCAGCGACCACAGCATCAACCACTTGATCAATGGGAAGATTATGGGCCTTTGCCATAAAAACTGGCGAAAAGCGTAATTCTACATAAGTGAGCCCTGCCCGCTTAGCATCTTCGACATTTTCATATGCCACTCTATAACAGGCTTGTTCTGAGGCTAACACTGAGACACCCAGTTCCATTTGCTGCAAAAAAGCCAAAAGGTCGGTTGATTTAGATTGGACTTGCGTCGCTTGAATAAGCTCTTCTAAGTTATGCTGCTGCAGTGAGATAGAAAATTCTTGAGCAAGCTGCCAAATGGTTGACGGCCGAATATTACCATCGAGATGTCGATGCAGATCAGTTAAAGGGGAGTCAGGGGTTATCACAGCTAATTATTCAGGGATATCCAAGTCTTTCAAAAGCAATACAGCTTGAGTACGAGTATTAACATTGAGTTTTCTGAAAACCCCACTGATGTGGGCTTTGACTGTCGCCTCGGTAATATTTAAATCATAAGCGATCTGTTTGTTAAGTAGGCCATTTTGCAATAATTTTAATACTTGGAATTGTTTCGGGGTCAATTCGCCTACAAGCTTGGCAATATTAATCACTGGAACATCATGTTCAATAGTGATTTGCATGCCCTCTGGTAACCAATTATTGCCGCCCATTATTTGTTTCAATGCATCTGCTATAGTGTGAGTGGGTGTCGCTTTTGGGATAAACCCCTTAGCACCTAGGCTCATGACTTTAGATACCACTTCAACTGAATCGCTTGCTGAAACTACAGCCACAGGAACATGAGGGAAATCTTGAGAGACTCTGATCAAACCATAAAAGTTATCACAACCCGGCATATTTAAATCTAACAGAACTAGATCAAAACCTGAATTTTGCTGCAATGCCTCTAATGTCGAAACTAAACCATCAGATTGAATAAACTCGACGTTCTCAAATAATGGCCGCAATGCCGATTTCAATGCTTCTCTGTAAAGAGGATGATCATCTGCTATTAAAAACTTCGCCACTGAACTCAGCCCGTTTAGATTATTATTACTGTTTCAGTAAGGACTAATACTTTAGTCTTAACTAGTGTTTAATTAAAGAATAATACTTTAGTCTCTGATTATGAAGGCATAATCCACATTTATGCCCTAATTCACAAGTTCAATTAGTTTTTTACAAAAAAATCGTATATTTATTAAGCTATTTTAAACTTAAGTAGTCGCTTATAAGTGGCTATGAATGGAAATTGCTTGAATTAGATTGCACAGGTAGAATTACGCGTTATTTTTATTTAGGTCATCACGCCATCATGCAAGACGTTAAAGACACCATTTATTCTCAGCCGCAACAAGTTAGTGAATTTCGATTTGATCAATCGGTGGCAGAAGTATTTCCTGATATGATCCAACGTTCTGTACCTGGATACAGCACGATAGTTGATACCATAGGTCAAATTTGCGCTCGCTACGCGCGACCTGATAGTAATATATACGATTTAGGTTGTTCATTAGGGGCTGCGAGTTTAGCCGCTAGCAAATATATCCAAAGCGATAACTGCCAAATTCTAGCGATTGATAACTCTCCTGCCATGGCTCAGCGTTGTGAGTTACATGTACAGGCTTTTAAAGCGGCCACACCAATAAGTGTAATTTGTGATGATATCCAAAACATTGATATTAAAAATGCATCTTGTGTAGTTATGAATTTTACCTTGCAATTCATCCCACCAGAGCAACGTATCGATATTATGCGTAAAATATATTCCGGATTAAATCTTGGTGGTGTTTTATTGTTATCTGAAAAGCTAAGTCATGATACTGAGCAAGGTAACGATTTAGTGATCGACCTGCACCACGAATTTAAACGCAGAAACGGTTATAGCGAATTAGAAATAAGCCAAAAACGCACCGCATTAGAAGATATCATGCGCACCGAAACCTTTGAGCAACATAAGGATAGATTAACACAAGTGGGTTTTACCGATATTGTACGCTGGTTTACCTGTTTTAACTTTGCGTCCATGGTGGCGATTAAAGGTTAAAAGTATTCGGTCTCAGTCACAGCGCGATTAGAGCTAAAAAATAAAATCGATTCACTACAGAGGAAATAGAGCGCTAACGCTGCACAGTGCAAAGATTTATACGCTTTTTAAGCTCTGACCTCTTTTTCCTCTGTGGTTTACATTCTTTTGCTCTTATCTTTTTAGAGGGTCGCAATGCGTTACAGAAAATATTTTCATATCAGTTTACTGTCAATAAAAAATGTCATCATTTGCTGTAAATAAGATCCTTTATTGGCTTTTATTTTTTGCTTTAAGCTAAAATCTCGCAGCTCTATGCTGCGGTTATTTATTAGGAGGCCACTTGGCTGTTAATTGGTTCAATGATTTTTATAAACACATTGCTGACTCACCTTTAAGTCATTGGTTGGAAGTGTTGCCAGCTCAAATTGCGACTTGGCAAAAAGAACAGTTACATGGTGATTTTACAAAATGGGTAAAATTACTACACAAGTTACCTACCACTGAACCATCATCAATTGAACTTAAAGACACGGTCAAATTTGGTGTTCCAAGTGATATCAGTGAATACACTCAAAAACAGATAACAGGATTGCTTAAGCAATTTACGCCTTGGCGTAAAGGGCCTTTCCATCTGCATGGTATTCATGTCGATACCGAGTGGCGTTCCGACTGGAAATGGAACCGAGTGCAACCGCACATACATCCTCTTAAAGATCGTTATGTTTTAGATGTAGGCTGTGGTAGTGGTTATCATATGTGGCGCATGTTAGGTGAACAGGCAAAAATGGTAGTAGGGGCAGATCCATCACAACTTTTTTTAATGCAATTCCAAGCGATTAAACACTTTAATCCTGATCCACGAATTCACTTATTACCGGTAGGTGTGGAGCAATTACCTGAACTCAAAGCGTTTGACACAGTGTTTTCAATGGGCGTGTTATATCACAGACGCAGCCCCATAGACTTTTTATACCAGTTAAAAAATCAATTGCGTAAAGGCGGAGAACTAGTACTTGAAACCTTAGTAGTAGAAGGCGATGAGCAAACAGTATTCATGCCCGGTGAGCGTTATGCACAAATGCGTAATGTGTGGTATTTGCCCAGTACTGCCGCTTTAACCCTATGGCTGCAAAGAGTCGGTTTTAAAAATATTCGCTTGGTGGATATGGCATCCACCACTCTTCAAGAACAAAGGGCAACCGAGTGGATGGATAGTCAATCATTGGTGGACTTTCTTGACCCGAACGATCACAGTAAAACCATTGAGGGTTATCCTGCCCCGCTTCGAGCCGTTTTAGTCGCTGAATGTTAATTCGTTTAAATTAAAGATTCACCGATACAAGTTTAGCTAACAAAATGCCTAGTAACCCGTCTAGGCATGCGTGTCACCAATTCATAACCAATGGTACCCGCCCAACTTGCCACCTCATTAGCTGATAACTCCTTACCCCATAACAAAACGTTATCACCAATTTGAACATTGGCGAGGTCAGTAACATCCACTGTGATCAAATCCATAGACACCCTTCCCGCCAGCGGCGCACGTTGTTTGTTTATTAAAACGGGGGTGCCCGACTTTGCTGTTCGTGGGTAACCATCACCATAACCAACAGCAATCGTGGCAATAACAGAAGGCCGTTTTGCCTCCCATGTGCAACCATAACCCACAGATTCACCAGTTGACACTTCTCGCAAAGCTATCACTTGTGACTCAAAATTCATGGCAGGGATCAGCTTAGAGGCAACTTCAATTGGCCCCGCAAAAGGACTCAAACCGTACAACATGATCCCTGGTCGATTCCAATCCATTCTGGTCTGATGCCAAGCTAACAACGCTGCAGAGTTAGCCATACTTAGTTCTACTTTTTGATTAGCATTATCAATAATGGGTTGGATACATTCTTCAAATCGACTAATTTGCATAGCAGTGTGCTCCCCATGTACATGATCAGCATGGGCAAAATGTGTCATTAAAACTATATTTTTTACATTTTTTGAGGCCGCCAACTTGGCATATACAGATCCAACCTCTTGAGGAGAAATCCCTAACCTGTGCATCCCGGTATCAATTTTCAACCAAATATTTATAGCTGTTACAAACGTGGTATCAAGCAGTTGTTCTAGTTGTAAACGGCTATGCACAACAAGTTCGCATTGATTGTCAGCCGCAATCTTTAATTCACTTATATCAAAACAGCCTTCAAGCAATAAGATGGGTTTACTTAAGCCGTTTTCACGCAGAACTAAAGCTTCCTCAAGACAAGACACAGTAAACATTTCAACTTGGGGCTCTAATGATTTGGCCACCTCAACAGCGCCATGTCCATAGGCATCCGCTTTTATAACGGCAACAGTTTTAGAACGGGGTGCAATAGATTGGGCTAAGCGGCAATTGGCCTGAATAGCGGCTAAATCAATAATAATTTTGGAAGGTCGAGACATACGGGTTGTTTATATTCCAAGTATTGTTAGTAGAATTTTTTAATAATTATGTTTATTCGCAGAATATAATGTCTGCGCAAGTTGCCAAATATCGCCCACTCTGCCATTGCCTACTGGTTGTCCGTCTAGCTCAACCACAGGTGCAATTTCTTTGCTTGAGCTGGTTAACCAAAGTTCATCCGCAGCGTGGACTTCGGTCATGCTTATCGGTCTTTCTTGTATTTGTAATGTGCCATCTTTACGTAATATATCTAGCACCATATTACGGGTAATACCCGGCAGTAATTGGTTATCTAAAGGTGGTGTCATTATCACATCATTCTTGACAATAAACACATTGCAGGCGCTGGCTTCTGTTAACTCGTCTCGCTGATTATATAAAATGGTTTCATCAACCCCGGCTTCACGACCTTGTTGAAAGTGCATAACATTACCTAATAGTGAAGTCGATTTTATCTGGCAACGTTTCCAACGTAAATCTTCAGTACTGGTGACGCTATATTGTTTGACCTTTGACTTATCGGCGATAGGTGGCGCTGGGATCGTGAAGGCATAAGCAAACACTGTAGGTTGGATATTATCAGGGAAAGCATGAAATCGTTTCACATCCGCACCCCGGCTAACATGAAAGTATAAACCTAAATTACCTTTACCATTTTTTTCAATTAAATTTTGAGCAATATTACGCCAATCATCCACTCCCATATTTAATTTTATACCAATAGCATCAAGGCCGTTTTGCATACGCTCAATATGTAAGCCAAAACCCACTAACTTAGCATCGTAGGATGGCACCACTTCATAAATACCATCTCCAAACAAAAAACCGCGATCCATAGGCGATATTTTGGCTTCAGACATAGGCATAAACTGCCCATGTAAAAATACAATATCGTTATCGTCTGCCATAAAACACCACATCAAAAACTATTACTATTACGCTAATTATGCCATGAATAAATCGATCCATTTAGCAAAAAACACATTGTTTTTATATTTCTTAACCTATTGGTCAGTTACAATATACTTATAATTTCGTTACAGATACTCAGCAAAACATGTCGCAAGTTGGAAAATTCAATAACCTAGAAGTCGTCAATGAAGTGCCCTTTGGTTTCTACCTAGACGCAGGCGATAAAGGTCAAATTTTACTACCTACTAAAAATGCGCCCTTGGGCTGTAAGTTAGGGGACATGGTGAATGCGTTTATTTATCATGATAGTGATGATCGCCTTATCGCCACCATCAGACGTCCCAAGGTGTTTGTTGATCATTGTGCGTATTTAAAAGTTGTCAGTATCACTAAGGTTGGTGTGTTTTTAGATTGGGGATTAGAAAAAGACTTATTGGTACCATTTAGTGAACAAGATTACCCTATGTCTGAAGGGGTCTCTTATGTAGTTTATGTATTTTGTGATGAAGAAACTGGCCGACTTGCAGCATCCACCAAACTCAAAGATTTTTTGTATGAAGAGTCGTGTGATGAAGGCGGCACTTTTGAAGAGAAGCAGGAGGTTGAGTTACTGATATGTGGGCAAACAGATATGGGTTACAAGGCCATTATTAATGGTTCACACCTTGGTTTAATCTTCAGAGACGAAGTTTTTCAGCCAATTAAAATTGGTCACTCGATGAAAGGATTTATTAAGCGTATTCGCGAAGATGGAAAAATTGATATATGTTTTCAGTTTCATGACCCTACTGCTCGCAACACTTTAGAAGAACAAATAATAGAAGACTTAATTGCACATGATGGTCTATCGACTTTAACCGATAAGAGTTCAGCTGATGAGATCTCGAGACGTTTTAAAGTCAGTAAAAATGTGTATAAAAAAGCGATTGGGTCTTTGTTTAGGCAAAAACGTATCTTATTGGACAAAACCAAAATAACGCTCGTTAAAAAGTAAAGAAATAAGAGAAATAAGAGAAATAAGAGAAATAACGAAAATTATGAAAACAACGGTTGGTAGGCAAGGAAATTTACGATTTACCTGTAAAACAGAGTCAGGCCATACATTAGACTTGGATGGTAATGGCGAAACGGTGACTCCAATGGAGTCAGTTTTGTTATCTTTTGGTGCCTATTCATCTACTGACGTGGTGGACATCCTTAAGAAGTCCAGAAAACAAGTTGATGATTGTGTATGTTAACTTGATGCAAAAAGAACAGAAGAGGCACCACGGGTTTTTACTGCAATTCATGCTCATTACATTGTGAAAGGCAAAGATTTAACTGAAAAAAATGTGGCCAGAGCTGTTCAGTCATCAGCTGAAAAATATTGTTCAGTCATGTTGATGCTGACTGGAAATGTAAAAATTACAACAAGTTTTGAACTAGCCTAAACTGCGCACCCAATTGCCACTCGATATTAGCTATCGAAGAAAAGATAAGGGAAACTTAACACAAAGGAAAAGGAGCGCTAACGCTATGTAGAGGAAAACTAGATGCGCTTTTATCCTCTATGCTCGGTACTAAGTGCCCTTTTTTCCTCTGAAGTTTGACATTTTTTAATCTTGTCTTTTAGCTTTGCAGTCGTTCGCCGCGAGCTAGAGGCGCTTCTAAAACTGCGCAAATGCTTGTTCAAAGTCGGCGACTATATCGTCTATATCTTCAATACCAATCGACATTCTGATCATATTGTCATTTACACCCATCTGTTGTCTTTCTTTAGCACTACTTTCGAAATAGATGGTTGAGGCAACTGGCAAAGCTAAGGTGCGTGTATCACCTAAATGCGTGGCGCAGATCACGAGATTTAATGCGTTCAAAAATTGAATCGGGTCGATATCATCAGCTAAATCTAAACTCAATACGCCACCATAACCATCAAAATATTCTCTGGCTAAAAAGTGCTGAGGATGGTCGGCTAAACCGGGATAATAAACAGCTGAGACTTTATCATGATTATGTAAATACGAAGCCAAACGCAAAGCATTTTCACATACTTTATCCGTCCGCAAGACTAGGGTTTCTAAGCCAATTGAAATAGCATGGGCTGACTCAGGTGACAACGTCGCACCCATGTCTCTAAGACCTCGTTTACGAATTTGAGTGAGCCCCCATTGCTTGTTATCTGGGCCTCGATATATAGGCAGAATGTTCTCAAAACTACTCCAATCGAACAACCCAGTGTCTACTACGACACCGCCTAAGACGTTACCATGCCCTGCTATGTATTTTGTTAAAGAACTAAGGGTCAATGAGGCCAAAACTGAATTCGCGTCGAAAATATTAGCCGGAGTCATGGTATTATCGACTAAAAAAAGTACTTTTTCAGACTCACATAATTGACCAATAGCGCGTAAATCTGCCACTTGGGTGACTGGATTAGCAATGGTTTCTAAGTAAACCGCTTTAGTATTATGTTTAAAAGCAGATTTCACATTCTGTACATCAGTCACATCAACAAAACTGAGCTCAATGCCTAAAGATTGCATGGTTTCAGCAAAACTACGGGTATTACCAAACAAAAAATGACTAACAATCAAATGATCGCCCGCTTTAAATAAGCTCAGCATGGTGGCGGTGATGGCCGCCATCCCAGTTGAAAACGTAATCGCTCCTATACCCCCCTCTAAATAAGTCAGTATATTTTGCAGCGCAGCGTTTGAGCCTGAAGATGAGCGAGAATATACATGCCCTGCCTTTTTACCTTGAAAAACATCCACTAAGTCTTGTGCATCTTTATATTCAAATAGTACTGAGTTGTTAGTGGCCTGGTGTACGGCACCACTCTCAGGTGTATTCAATAATCTGTCTGCATGCACCAATCTGGTAGTAAAACCTTTATTTTTCAATCTCTCTCTCCACAGGGGGAACAACTTTAATGACCATCTTTTCAGGATACTTACCTTGTGCTTGTTTAAAGTGCAGATAAATCCTATTCAGTTCGAAGTGGGTATTGTCGCTTATATTATGTAATGGACCAAACTCGATAAGTTTTTTCTTATAATCAAATATTACCAACAATACTGGTACATTGGCTTTGTGGGCAATATGTAAAAAACCGGTTTTCCAAGGGGTTATCGGACTGCGAGTACCTTCTGGAGCAAGGCACAACACCATACTTTCGGCTTCTCGCATTTTATCTACCATGCCATCAACTAGACCATGTGTTGTACTTCGCTCAATAGGAATGCCACCCAATTGAATCAAAAGACGGTCAAAAGGTGGTATAAAAATACTGTGTTTACCAAAAAAAGAGATTTTTAAGCGCAAATTAAATGCCACCGCTATTCCTAGGACAAAGTCCCAGTTAGAAGTATGCGGCGCAATCGCAAGGATCATCTTTGAGCAGCAAGGAAAAGTACCGCGGTAAGACCATCCCATCCACTTTAATACCCTTGTGCCCAACCATTGACTAAATTTATTACCGGTTCTGGGAACTTGTTTACAAAGAATAGGAGTATTTACGCTTTCAATCATTTCATTCTTGGCTTGTCCAATTTAAACTAGGCCGATGTTCGCTTATGTAAACTATTTTGTCGAGTGTAAACAAAATGTTAACAATCTGCATAATGTTACTAAACCCGCTAATGTAGACCCGCCAGTTAGCCCCACTAATCTTAATTGTCACTGGATCAAAAATATTGAAAATTTTACTATTTGTTTTTTCTATGTTCTGTTCGCTTGTACATAGTCAACAAACAGCCCAAAACTTATTTGGACAGCATCGCACCGCTCTATATCAAATCAAAATAATAGAGCTTGAGTCTGGTAATAAATCATCTATTGGATCCGGTTTTCAAATAGATACATCAGGTAATGTGGTCACGAATTACCATGTAGTATCTGAATATGTATATAACCCTGATAAATTCAGGATTGAATATTTGGCTCATGACGGTTCTCAGGGACAACTGCAACTAGTTGATGTAGATGTAGTTAATGATTTAGCCCTAGTCAGAAAAGTAGAGCTATCCGCACAAGAAAGTGCTTTCCCTATAGCTCAGTCACTACCATTACAAGGTAGTGATATTTATTCTCTAGGTAACCCCCATGATTTGGGCATGATAGTGGTTCCTGGTACATTTAATGGATTGAAAAAAAGTAGCTTTTACCAACGTATACATTTTACCGGTTCGATTAATCCAGGAATGAGTGGAGGTCCCGTGGTCAATAAGCTTGGCGAAGTAATGGGGGTCAATGTGGCAACAGCAGGTAATCAAATTGGTTTCCTGATCCCACTAGAAAAAATTCAAGAGCTATTAAAAAGCAAAAATGCACAGGTCTTAAAAAGTGAACAGTTTAAACCTCGCATACAACAACAATTATTAGCTAATCAGAATAGACTTTTTTCGTTATTAAATAACCATTCCTGGGAAACCAGTGAATTAGGAGAAGCACTGGTTCCATCAAAGATAACTGACTTTATATCATGCTGGGGAGGATCGAATACTAGCGATACAGAAGCCTTATATTTATCGGTAGAAAACCGTTGTCAGTTAGATGAACAGATATATTTACACCAAGGATTACGCACTGGCGGGCTTGAAGTTGAGTTTGAATGGTTAAATGGTAGGTTCTTGGGCGAACATCGTTTCTATAATTTCTACTCACAAAGCATCACAGGTGCTGGTGCTGGCAACAATGCAACCAAAACTGATGTCACCAATTTTCGTTGCCAACAAGATAAAGTCACCAATATCAATGGTGTAACCAATAAAACAGTACTCTGTTTAAGAGCTTATAAAGAGTTTGACCAACTCTATGATGTGCTTTTTGTTGCTGCCACACTTGATCATACTCAACAAGGTTTGATTAGCCATTACACGCTGGCTGGCGTTAGCAAAGAGTCTGCTTTGGTATTCACTCAGAAATTTATGGACTCAATATCATGGCAATAGTGTTAGAACTACTTTCTCGAAAAAACATTCCACTCAAACATTATAAATTTGAACAAGACTATGTGTGCGTAGGCCGAGATTTTAATAATGACTTACGCTTAGACGATCCATATGTCTGCCCCAGTCATATGTTGGTAGCCATTGATCCTGAGTCTGGCAAGTTAATGGTCAATGACTGTCAGTCAACTAATGGCATAAAGGTGAACAATAAGTTCGTCAGGCAAGCCACACTTAATTCACACGATATAATAAAAATTGGTCGCACACGTTTAAGGATAATTGATACTAAAGTGCCTTTAGCCGAGGCTATTCCCTTGAGCGAATTAGAGGAAAACCTTAGCTGGTTAAACCAAAGCTTTTTAGCTATTTGTTTATCCTTGGTTTGTTTGAGTTTTTTATTACTCTCAAAATACTTGGGTAGTGTGCAAGAGTTTAGTTTTATTAAAGGACTTTCTTCTGAGCTAGGGCAATTGGCGGTTTTTTGTTTATGGCCTTTAAGCTTTGCCATATTGGCTAAAGTTGTCCAAAAAGAGAGTCATATTATTAGCCAGTTCAATCTACTCTGGCTAATCGTACTGCTTGTCAATGGGCTAATTTTATTGCAAAAAATAGCCATATTTAATATTCATCCAGGACGCTGGTTTATGTGGTTAGAGTTAGTCATATTTGCCCTAGTTATTGGAAGTTTCATCTGGTTAAGTCTGTTTATTGCATTTCATCAAAGTAATCATAGACGCAATATTATTGCATGTTCGATGACCTTCATCATACTGGGTCCTATTTATGCTTTGAGTTTTTTAAATACAGATGAATTTAGTTCTAGACCGAGCTATAACCCAATACTATTACCCCCCGTCTACAATATAACGTTTGCGTCACAAACAGATAAATTTATTGAGCAGGCCAACAACTTGTTTACTCAAGTTGATAAACTAAAAACTAAATAAACGCTTAGCTTAGGTGCGTTGCAGAGGGTTTTATGTGTATTTTGTTTGTAGCTGTCAATCAGCATAAAGATTACCCGTTAATCATTGCGGCAAATCGTGACGAGTTCTTTAATCGAGGCACATCCGAGTCACACATTTGGGACTCCGACAGTCGCATTATTGCTGGCAAAGATTTGCAAGCAGGTGGAACATGGATGGGAGTGAATGAACAAGGATATATTGCATCCTTGACCAATATTCGCGATCCACAAAAAATATCTGCAGATGCGATAACACGAGGTGAGTTAGTCAGTCATTATTTGCGACAACCTATATGCGATTACCATAAAACGTTAAGTGCCCACAAAGATAATTACAACGGATATAACCTGCTGTTTGGAAAATGGAATAATTTAGCCGTTTATAATAATCATGTGGATCAGCTACAACAACTAACGGACGGTTATTATGGGTTATCTAATGCAAGCCTAAATAGTCCTTGGCCTAAAATTAATAAAGGGGTGGCTAAATTACAAGAGTATTGTCAGGATGACCACGATATTGACCCGGATATATTGTTTAAACTATTGTTAGATAATAGTTTAGCCGCTGACGAAGACTTGCCACAAACGGGTATACCTATTGACTGGGAACGCCGTCTCTCGTCTATTTTTATACTTGGTGATGAATACGGCACTCGTTCATCCACTGTATTAAAAGTGGATAAACAGCAAAATGTTCAGTGGTACGAACGTACTTATAATAATCAAGCAAAGTGCATATCTACACAAAGCTTCAATTTCAGTATAATTTAACTCGAATTTTCTACTACCAATGGCATAATAAGTGCTCATAACTCAACCAACTTACCATTAAGGAACATCATGTTTGAAGTATTGCCCCAGCTTCCTGCCGACCCCATTTTAGGATTGTCTGCTGCATTTAAAGCTGACACTAACCCAAATAAAATTGATTTAGGTGTTGGCGTTTATAAAGACGAAAAAGGTCACACACCTATTCTCGATTCTGTGGCCAAAGCACAAACCATTCTTTTAGGTAAAGAAGACTCTAAAAGCTATATTACTCCGCAAGGTGTTCAAGGTTACATTGATGGCATGCTGCAGCTGATGCTAGGCAAAAACAGCCCAGCCTTATTAGCTGATCGAATTGCAGCCGTGCAAGCTCCTGGTGGATGTGGCGCGTTAAGAATTTTGTCTGAATTGATTAAGCGCTGTGACGAAAACATCACTGTCTGGGTCAGCGATCCGACTTGGGCTAACCACATACCGTTAATTGGCAATGCTGGTCTAGCCATAAAAACCTATCCTTACTTTGATAAAACCAATGCCAGTATAAATTTTGATGCGATGGTCGATTGTCTTGGTCAGGTTAAAAAAGGGGATGTGGTATTATTACACGGCTGTTGTCACAACCCCACCGGTGCTGATTTAACCAAAGATCAATGGCAGGTGGTATTAGAACTAGCACAAAAGACTGGTTTTGTTCCTTTTGTAGATACCGCTTATCAGGGATTTGGTGATGGTTTAGAAGAAGATGCGTACGGTATGCGCTTGTTAGTTAACAACTTACCAGAAGTGATTATTGCAGCCTCTTGCTCTAAAAACTTTGGCTTGTACCGTGAAAGAGTGGGCATTGCGGTTATGGTCACAGAAAACAGTGCAACCCGCCAAGCCATACAGAGTCAAATTCAATCCATTGCTAGAGGTATTTACTCTATGCCTCCATCTTACGGTGGCGCACTAGTAGATATTATTTTAAATAATGAAACATTGCGTCATGAATGGATGGAAGAAGTTGAAGCAATGCGTTGTCGCATGCAAGATCTCCGTTCACTTCTAGTATCAAAAATGAATCAGTACGGATCCAGTAAAGATTTTGAATTTGTTAAAAAGCAAAAAGGTATGTTTTCATTTTTATGTATTACCCCAGAGCAAGTGCAAGCTGTGCGTGACCAACATAGCGTATATTTTGTTGGCTCTAGCCGCGTCAATATCGCAGGAATTAGCAAATCCAATGTTGATGCGTTAGCCAAAGCACTGGTATCAGTTATCTAACAATATTTTGTGTTTTACATAAAAAAACCCGGTGGTAGCCGGGTTTTTATTTTATAACTGTTACTAATCTATTGGTTTTGAACTCTCGACCCTACTTTTAAGTTTTTGACCGGGTCTAAATGTAACCACTCGTCGCGCCTTAATTGGAATGTCTTCTCCGGTTTTTGGATTTCTACCAGGGCGTTCATTTTTTTGTCTTAAATCAAAATTACCAAAGCCAGATAGTTTGACTTGTTCGCCTGATTCTAGGGCTTCACGCACTTCTTCAAAAAAAGTTTCGACTAGATCTTTAGCATCACGCTTGTTGATCCCAAGTTTTTCAAATAAGTGTTCTGCCATTTCGGCTTTGGTTAACGCCATACAATCAGTCCCTCAAAGATGCTTTAAACTTTTGCGACAACGTGGCTAAAATACCATCAACTGTTGCCTGAATATCACTTTCTTCTAGTGTTTTTGTTTTATCTTGTAAAATAAGTGAAATCGCTAGGCTTTTCTTTCCTTGTGCAATTCCCTTCCCGCGATACACGTCGAACAAGTTTAGGCCAACTAATTGATTTGCGCCAGATTTTTCTATGCAACTCAATATATCTCCGACTACTTTATCATCGTCTACTACGATTGCAATGTCACGTCGATTTGCAGGGAATTTTGAAATTTCTTGCGCTTGAGGTAGTTTTTTTAGCCCTAGAGCGTTTATTTCCAACTCAAACACGAAACATCTTCCATTTAACCCTAGTGGCTTTTCAAACTGTGGGTGCACGGCTCCAATCGATCCTATCAATGTATCGCCAACAAAAATATCAGCAGATTGACCAGGATGAAGTGCAATATGACTCGCACTTTCAAAACGATACCCCACAACACCAGCGCAATTAAGTAGATTTTCGACGTCTGCCTTCGCATCAAAAAAATCAATTGAACGGCTGGGGTTATCCCAATTTTCATTCGAGACTAAACCACATACAACACCACTAATAACAAGTTCTTGTTTTACCCCCGTATTTTCAGTGCCATCAGGAATAAAACGCAGCCCAGACTCAAATAATCTAACCCGCCCTTGTTGGCGTTTTTGATTGTACGACACAGATTGTAATAATCCTGTCCACAAACTGACACGCATAGTCGACATTTCAGAAGAAATGGGATGAGGTAGTTGCAAACCTTCCAAATGTGGGAATAACAGTGATTGAATTTTTGGGTCAACAAATGAATATGTGATGGCTTCTTGGTAATCACTCTCGACTAAGATACTTTTAAGATGGCTTAACTGTACTTTTTGTTCTTGATGCTGCGACATTTTCAAACTTGCAACAGGTGCAATATCCGGTATCTGGTTGTATCCATATACCCTTGCAACTTCTTCGATTAAATCTTCTTCGATACTGATATCAAATCGATAAGGCGGAACACTGATTTGCCACACTTGTCCCTCAAAAGAAACAATGAAGCCTAAGCGCTTAAAGATGTCGGTAACAGTATCGGCACCAATTTCAATACCCAGCACTTTTGTTAAGCGACTGTGCCTTAACGATACCGAACGATAATTTGGAACAAAAGCTGAATCTACCGCCTCAATCACTGGGCCCGCTTCACCGCCTACTATATCAAGCAATAATTGGGTAGCTCGCTGCATAGCAATCTGTTGTAATTGAGGATCAACACCTCGCTCATAGCGATGGGATGCATCAGTATGCAGGCCATATTGGCGTGCTTTACCCATAATAGCATCGGGAGCAAAAAAGGCACTTTCAAGAAAGATATCTTTACTTTCGCGGGTCATACCAGAATCTAGGCCACCAAATATACCGGCTATAGCCAAGACTTTATTAGTATCAGCAATCACTAGGGTATTGTCCTGAAGTGACACTTCATTGCCATCTAACAAGGTGAGCTTTTCGTCTTGCTTGGCAAAGCGAACAATCACATCACCTTCAAGCTTGTTGTTGTCAAACGCGTGCATCGGGTGCCCAAGCTCTAACAACACAAAATTAGTAATATCTACCACGGGGTCAATACTTCTAACGCCTGAACGCCTAAGTTTTTCGACCATCCATAAAGGTGTCACTGCATCTAGATTAATATTTTTAATAACACGTCCTAAATAACGAGGACAAGCTTCAGGTGCAAGCAATTGAATGTCACGGCTATCAGTTATACTTGCAACAACTATGGGTACCTGTGGTTCGTTGACTGAAGTTTTATTAAGCACTCCCACTTCACGAGCGAGGCCTTTAATACCTAAACAATCGGCGCGGTTTGGAGTTAAATCTACTTCAATAGTGACATCATCAAGTTGTAAATAGTCTCTAATATCTTCGCCAACTGGCGCGTCTGAAGGTAATTCTAAAATGCCATCATGATCGTCAGATATACCTAGTTCAGAAAAGCTACACAACATACCAAACGAAGGTTGACCACGTAGTTTAGCCTTCTTGATTTTGAAGTTACCGGGTAATACCGCCCCCACTTTTGCTACTGCTACTTTAATCCCTTGCCGACAATTAGGTGCGCCGCAGACTATATCTAACAGTTCACCATCACCTACATTGATTTTTGTTATTTGTAATTTATCTGCATCAGGATGCTGGCCACACTCCACCACTTCACCCACCACCACACCAGAAAACTCGCCGGCGACAGCTTCAACACTATCAACTTCTAGACCTGCCATACTCAACTGGTCTGACAACCCATCTGTTGATACAGATGGGTTGACCCATTCTCTTAACCACTTTTCACTAAATTTCATATTCTTGACCCGACCTAATTAAATTGCTTAAGGAAACGAAGATCGTTTTCAAAGAAGGCACGTAAATCATTCACTTCGTAACGCAACATAGTTAAGCGTTCTACGCCCATACCAAAGGCAAAACCAGTGTAAATTTCCGGATCAATGTTGACAGCTTTTAGCACATTAGGATGCACCATGCCACAGCCCAAAACCTCTAACCATTTACCATTTTTACCCATCACGTCGACTTCTGCAGAAGGTTCTGTGAAAGGGAAATAAGAGGGACGAAAACGTACTTGTAAGTCTTGTTCAAAAAAGTTGTTCAAAAAGTCGTGCAAAATGCCCTTTAATTCAGCAAAACTCACATTTTTGTCTACCATCAAACCTTCAACCTGATGAAACATAGGGGTATGAGTTTGATCATAATCATTTCGATACACTCGTCCGGGCGAGATAATCCTAAGAGGTGGCTCTTCCACTTCCATTGTGCGAATTTGTACACCTGAGGTTTGGGTACGCAACATCACATCAGGGTTAAAATAAAAGGTATCGTGATCAGCGCGAGCGGGATGATTTGCAGGAATATTTAGAGCATCAAAATTATGAAACCCGTCTTCTACCTCTGGTCCGGTTTTAACGCTAAAACCCAACTCACTAAAGAAACTCTCAATTCGGTTGATAGTGCGAGTGACTGGATGTAAACCACCGCGACTCTGACCACGACCGGGTAAGGTCACATCTAAGGTCTCACCGGCCAACTTCTGATTAAGCTCTTGAGTTTGCAACAACGTCCCTCTAGCATGGATCAGTTGTTGAATTTTCTGTTTGGCCTGATTGATTTTTTGACCCGCAGCGGGGCGTTCTTCATTTGACAGTTTGCCTAACCCTTTAAGTAACTCGGTCATGTGTCCTTTTTTGCCCATAAAATCAACGCGCACTGCATCAAGAAAATTGACGTCCTGTGCATTATTGATTTGCTCTTCTGCTTCACTAATTATGGCATCAAGATCCATAGTGTCCCCAAATTTGGATTAAAAATATGGCCTTTATTCAACAACTTGCTTTAAGTTTTAGGCGATTTCAAAATAGCCGGTAATTCTACACGAAAGCGTTACTTTGAGGCTAGATCCAATTGCCACAAAGTCAGTATATTTGACAATTATCTGCTTCAAATACTGAAATAATTGTTATTTACCTAAGATATCAGTTATTTATCAGAAGAACATTAGACATCATTGTTATCGACTCCATTTATATTCCACAGTTTATGTCTGCTTTTTAGATAAGCGTTCAAAAACCATTTAGACTCAAACCTAGAATCTAAAGATAATAAAATCTGCATTATTGTTACACGCAAAGTAGGTAAATCTCATCTTCGTAAAAAATTTGTGTGAATTGAGTTACCACACATGGCGGTTATACGATTAATTGTGATGACCTAAATGACACAATATCGAAGCTTTTAAACTTGATAATAATTGTGAGGGGAAATTCGTAGACGCACAAAACCGAGCGCTAGCTGAGATCTATTTTCTAACCTGACAAAGAAAAACGGCGAGCATCATGCTCGCCGTTTCCTGAAAGAACTTAAGACTATTTATTAAAACATCTAGCTAAAAAAGCTAAAAAATTATGCTAATGCACCTTTAGCTGCATTAACTAATGCAACGAATGCATTTTTGTCATGTACTGCTATATCGGCTAAAATCTTACGATCAATTTCAACAGAGGCCTTTTTCAAACCATTGATGAAGCGGCTGTAAGACAGGCCATTTTGACGTGAAGCAGCGTTTATACGAGCAATCCATAACTGACGGAATGTACGCTTTTTGTTGCGACGGTCACGATAAGCATATTGACCAGCTTTAGTTACTGCTTGAACAGCAACGCGATAAACTCGACTACGAGCTCCATAATAACCTTTGGCTTGTTTTAGTACCTTTTTGTGACGGGCACGTGCAACAACACCACGTTTTACTCTTGCCATATTCTAGT
>Ga0307488_10001650_pt1 | contig 18655 bp, 10 predicted proteins | sample SB02metaG_FD_202248 | JGI IMG/M metagenome (GOLD analysis project Ga0307488, IMG submission 202248) | Sea-ice brine microbial communities from Beaufort Sea near Barrow, Alaska, United States - SB 0.2 | ecosystem: Environmental > Aquatic > Marine > Coastal | place: USA: Alaska | collected... | reverse complement strand
TTTCAAAATCTCTTGGTGTAAAACTTAAGTTCAACTTTTCATAATAAGTGTCATTATGTGATGAGTGTCGATTAAGTCTTTTGGTGTAAAACTTATGTTCGATATTTCGATAGAGTTATCTACTAAGAAACTCCTTGAGAAATCAAGGAGTTTTTATTTGGAATCAAGTGATGCTTGTATCTTCTTGAGAACAAAATAAAAATTTAGATTACAAAGCAATCGGAGTTTCTTTGGGCTGTTCTACTCTTTGGCCCATTGCGAAACAACCTGGAGAAATGAGTCCAATTCCCGTTACTAAATCAATAAAACGATTATACTTTTATAAAACGTAACCGTTTTTTTATTGAATACCGTTTTGTAGTTTTTAATTATATTTGATAAAATAAAATAAATGAAATTCTTCAGACCACTTCGTAAAAATTCTAAGAGTAATGTAAATTATATAAAATATGCAATAGGTGAAATTATCCTCGTTGCGATAGGTATTCTAATTGCCCTACAAGTTAATAATTTGAATGAAAAAAGAATAGAAAAAAAGTCGATGAATGATTATTTTCAAAAAATAGTTTCTAACATTCAAGGTGATATAAAAGAATCAGAAAGATTATTAAAATTTAGACAAAATCATATTGTTGGTTGTAATAAAGTATCTAAGGCCTTGATTGAAAATAATTTTTCAGATCAGTTGTTGATTCAAAAAGCAATATTTGAGATGATTATTGAAGTCCAATTAAATTACAACAAAGATGCGTTCGAATCTTTAAAAAGTTCAGGGTATTTAAGGTATCTGAAAAACGAAGAACTTGAAGAATCACTAAATGACTATTACAATCAAATTAATCAAATAGAAATGTTTGAAATTGACCAAAGAGATTGGGCTAATGAACTTGAATTAGAATTAGATAGGAATGGTTTTTTCTATAGTTACACGCAGCTAGATCAAAAAGTACATACAGATTTATTTACTTTAATGGGTAATTATAACTCAGAATTAAAAAACCACCCTGGTCACAAAATCATAATGAGACTTCTTTTTCGAGGAGGTACCAATAACTCATTTTTAACTGGATTTTACGAAAATCACATTAAAACAGGGAATCAGTTAATTGAAATTTTAAACCAGGAAATTAATTATTAAAATTGTACTGCAGTTTTGAATAATAGGGTGAGGGGAAATCAAAATCATATTAGTTCAACTTTTCATAATAAGAGTCATTATGTGATGAGTGTCGATTAAGTCTTTTGGAGTTAGACTTATGTTCAATATTTCAATAGTGTTATCTACTATAACAATAAAACGGTTATACTTTTATAAAGTGTAGCCGTTTTTTTTATTTTCCAAAACAAAAATTACTTTATTATTGTAAAAACTTTACAAGATGAAAAACTTTATGGATATTTTTAAAAAGATTGGTGGTTTATCTCCAGAAAATGAAAGAATACTATTAGGCTCAATCAAAAAAAAATCATTTCCACCAAAAACGATTCTTCAAAAAAAGGGAAAAGTTTCTAACAAGATATATATCGTAGAAAGGGGCATAGTTAGAACCTTTTATTATAAGGAAGGAAAAGATATTACTTACTCAATAGCTGCTCAAAATGATTTTACAGGTTCTATGTCCAGTTTTTTTATGCAAAAACCAAGCAATAAAATTGTAGAGACTATTGAGGAGTCTGTTTTATGGGAATTTGAATACAATAGGCTACAATCATTGTTCGAAATGAATCAAGAATTAAGTAGGGCAGGAAGACTATTTGCAAACTATGGTATTTCCGTTATGGAACAAAGATTTGATGATATGATGTTTTACTCAGCTAAAGAACGCTATGAAATGTTGTTACAAAATCGTCCTAAAGTAATTCAAAACGTACCTTTAGGAATGATCGCTTCCTACCTTGGAATAACACAAGAAACATTAAGCCGAATTAGAAAATAGATTTTTTGACAAATGTCAAAAGGATTCCTTCCTTTAAGTTTTAAATTTCCCAATTATAAACATAAAAACACCATTCACAATGAAATCAAAATTAACGTTAGTTTTACGCATACTTCTTGGTCTTCTTTTTTCTGTAATTGGACTGAATAAATTTTTTTACTTTTTACCTACTCCGCCGCCAGATGCATTTATAGAAGCATTAATAAATACTGGATATATGTGGCCTTTGGTTGGATTTACTGAAGTGGCTGCAGGAATATTGCTATTGGCAAACAAATGGAAGGGTTTAGCTTTAATTTTTGCTGCTATTATATCAGTAAACATAGTTTTATATCGTATAATTTTAGATTCTAATGGTATTGAAGTAGCATTATTTGCCGCTACATTGAATGTTTTATTAATGTATTTTAACTGGTCAAGTTTTAAATCTTTATTCAAAACAGAATAAAAAATATATGTGTGCAACAACGCAAGCAATAAAAAAATGTGTTATTCACAGAACCGTTTATAATTTCTTTTTTGTAATAAACTCTATCAGTTGAATTGTCAACTCAAAATCTCTTGGAGTAAAACTAATGTTCGATATTTCGAATGAGTTATCTACTATTTAAACCTCTTTAGAAATCTAGAGGTTTTTTTATAGGGAAAATCTAATATTTTTAGTCTGAGTAAGGTTCAATGGTAATTGATTACCTTAAAAATTGCCTGATTAATTCTGAAAGAAATGAAAAAGAATTACTAACGGCTTTATTGAATATGTTAGCAGATTATCCAAATTCTACAATAGGGATTCCTTTTTCAGAACCTGTTCCAGATTTAATAGCCAAACAAGATATTGTTGCTGTAAAATAGTATTTAAGTAAGCATTATGAAAAATTAAATTGGAAGATTTTAACTATTAATTAATGATATTGCCACGTAAATAAAAACATATAATTACTTGAGGAGCTCGTTTTATAGGGAGTCTTTTACTAAAAATTTATAAAAAAAGTACTTTAAGAGACAATTGAATAGTATCATAATGAACTATTAATTAAACATTAAAAGATAGTATTGCTAAGCACACTAGACTTCACATTAATCAACACATTTTTTTGCTATTACTTTGTTTATTGTAATCTATGTTTCAAAAACAATCTGGAAAAAGTTCAGCAGAGTATTTTCTTTCAGGAAAAAATATGCATTGATTGTTATTAGGGAAAGAATCATTGTTACACCTTATAATAAAAAAACTCCCATATACAATAACCATACAGATCTAAATTTTTTTTCAATTTTTAAAGTGTTTTTGTTACCTTGTAAACCAAACAAAATCTAAATGTTGATTTTGTATTACTAATTTTTAACTTACTAAAATGAGTTTACATAAATTTCTACCATTGTTTTTATTTTTTTGTTTGAGTAATTCTTATTCTCAAGAGAGACCACCCATAGAAGTTTATAATGCAAAAGATTATAATGCTGAGAATCAAAATTGGGCTATTTCCCAAGGAGATAATCAACATATATATATAGCAAATAATAAGGGTTTATTGGAGTATGATGGAGCGAAATGGGAATTGTATTTAACGCCAAATAAAGCAATTTTGAGGTCTGTATGTGCTATTAATAATCGTATTTACACTGGAAATTATATGGATTTTGGCTATTGGGAAAAGGATAAAAATAATTCTCTAGTTTATATGTCTTTGTCAGACGAGTTAAACATCCCCTTAATTGAAGATGAACAATTTTGGAAAATTGTTCCTATAGATCACTGGATACTTTTCCAATCACTTAATAGAATTTATATTTATAATACTATTAATAAATCATATAAATTTATCTCTAGCGATACTTCAATAACAGGAATATATAAGTTCAATAATGATATTTATTTCCAGGAAATTAATAAAGGACTATATATTTTAAAAAACGGTACTGCTAAATTAATCAGTGAAAATGACATATTAAAAGATAACATTATAGTTAATATTTTTAATCAAAACGATTCATTATTGATTTTAACCCAAGACAAAGGATTTTATACATTAATAAATAATGAGCTATTACTAAGTGATAAATTTAATAATGAGATAATTTTAAATTCCAGTATTTATAGTGGTGTAGAATTAAGAAATGGAAGGCTTTTATTAGGGACTATATCTGATGGATTGATTGAAGTAGGTAAGTCGGGTGAAATTCACTATCAAATTAATAATTCCAATGGATTGTCTAATAATACTGTATTATCAGTTTTTGAAGACAAAGAAAATAACGTTTGGTTAGCGTTAGATAAAGGTATTAATTGCATTAATTTTAATTCGCCTTACCGAATATTTAATGATAAGAATGACATTTTGGGAACTGTATATGCAAGTAAAATTTTCGATAATAATTTGTATATAGGTTCAAATCAAGGGTTGTTTTATAAACCTTTAAATTCTGATAACGACTTTACTTTTATTGAAGGTACTCAAGGTCAAATTTGGTGTTTAATTGAATATGACAACACATTATTTTGTGGCAGCAATTTTGGTACTTTTATAATTAAAGGGAAAAGTGCTAAGAAAATATCTAATGTTCAAGGTACTTGGGGTATAAAACCTATAGTTAATAATCCAAATTTATTATTGCAAGGAAATTATAATGGCTTGAATATATTAGAGAAAAAAGGTAATTCATGGGAATATAGAAACAAAATTCAAGGCTTTGATATTTCTTCTAGACACTTTGAATTACTTTCTGATTCAGAAATTTTTGTAAATCATGAATATAAAGGTGTTTATCAATTAAAAATTGATAAGGAATTTTTAAAAATAAATAAAATAGAAAAAAACAATTCAATAACTAAAAGTGAACATTCTAGTATTTTTAAATATGACAATAAAATAATGTATTCTAATGATAACGGGATGTTTCAGTTGTCAGATGGAGTTTTTACTAAGGATAGTTTGTTGAGTAATATTTATAAAAAGGGAGGCTATATATCAGGGAAAACAGTTTTTGATGCTAGTCATAATGATCTTTGGGTTTTTACTGAAAAGAATATTAATAAGATAAGTCCGGGAATTCTTAGTAATCAACCAACTGTGATGAGCGTACCTATTCCTTATAGATTAAGAAATGGTTTTAGTGGTTATGAAAATATTATCCACGTAAAGAATGATGAATATTTAATGGGTACATCTTCTGGTTATATTATTATTGATTTAGAGAGGCTTGAGAGTGCAGATAAAACTTACTCAATAGAAATTACTCAAATTAATGGTGTAAAACATAATAATAATAATGATACATATCAATTCATAAATATCAATGAAAAAGGAGAATTTGAAAATATTGATAATAATTTTAAGTTCTTTTATAGTATAGCTGATTATGATAAGTATCAAGAAATACAATATCAATATAGGTTAGATGGTATGTATGATGAATGGAGTTATTGGTCTACAAGTCCTACAGCAGTATTTAAAAACTTACCTTTTGGTAAATATACTTTTGAAGTTAGAGGTAAAGTCGGTGAGAAATTGACTTCAAGTAAATCATACTTATTTGAAATAATAAGACCATGGTATTTGTCTAAATTTTTAATAGTGATTTATATTGTTGGACTCATTTTATTATTAACGATTTTGCATAATTCTTACAAAATCTACTATAAAAGACAAAGAATAAAGTTATTAGAGAAGTCTCAAAGAGAATTGCAGTTGAAAGAATTAGAATCAGAGCAACAGATAATGCATTTTAAAAATGAGAATTTAGAAAAAGATTTCGATAGTAAGAGTAGGGAATTAGCCGTATCTACTATGAGTTTGATTAAAAAGAATGAATTCTTAAGTAATATCAAAGACATACTAAAAGATCCTAATGAGGTTAAATCTGTTATTAAGTTGATTGATAAGAATATCACAAGTAATGATGATTGGAAATTATTCGAAGAAGCTTTTAATAATGCTGACAAAGATTTTTTAGATAAGATTAAATCTAAACATCAAGATTTGTCACCAAATGATTTGAGATTGTGTGCATATTTGAGGTTAAATTTATCTTCAAAAGAGATTGCTCCATTACTTAATATTTCACATAGAAGTGTAGAAGTTAAACGTTATAGATTAAGAAAGAAAATGAATTTACCTCGTGATTTGAACTTAACAAGTTATATTTTGGAAATTTAGAATAAAAATGTTTTAATACTACTACAACATTGCCACTACAAAATATTTTTATGGCCATAAATAAGAATAAATAAATCATATAAATTTTATAGTTTTATTAATAATATATGGAATTATGCAGTTAATAATTGTTGTGTATGTTTTTTGTAGAGGTCTTTTTTGCTAAAACTTTAATAATAACCTTTAGTTTTAACAGTAAATATTTAAAACTTTTTTTATGAGAAGATTAATTCCTTTTATACTTGTTTTTTTATGCAGTATAACAGTACATGCGCAGAACTATTCAGTGAGTGGTTTTGTTTCTGATGCTACTGCTAATGATCCATTGCCAGGCGTAAGTGTTATTTTAAAGAACACTGGTCAAGGTGCACAAACCGATTTTAATGGTAATTACGTAATTGATAACGTAGCGCAGGGCTCAATTCTTGTATTCAGTTATATAGGGTATGAGTCACAAGAAGTAGTTGTTGATAAAGCAACGATTAATGTTTCTCTAGCAGAAGGCTCAGAGAAACTTGAAGAAATTGTGGTAATCGGTTACGGTACACAGCGCAAAAAAGAAGTAACAGGTGCTGTTTCAATTATCTCAAGTGAAGCAATTGAAAATTTAAAGCCTACTAGAGTAGAACAAGCACTGCAAGGACAAGTTGCTGGTGTAAATGTTACAACAACTTCAGGTTCTCCTGGAGCTGCATCTTCAATCCGGATTCGTGGAGTATCTACCAATGGGGATAATCAGCCATTAATTCTAGTTGATGGAAATAGAATTGAAGACTTAAGTACCATTAACCCTTCAGATATAGAATCTATAAATGTATTAAAAGATGCAACTGCTGGTATTTACGGTGTTCAAGCTGCCAATGGTGTTATCATTGTTACAACTAAATCTGGTAGAAAAAATTCAGATTTTAAATTTGTATTTAATTCATATGCAGGAGTACAAGAGACATCTAGATATATCCCTTTATTAAATGCTACTGAATATGGCTTATTGGCCAATGAAGCGTTTGCTGCAAATGGAGGATCATTGCCTTATCCAAATGTTTCGGGCTTAGGTCAAGGAACGAACTGGCAAGAAGAAGTATTTCAAAATGCACTTATATCAAGCAGTGACATTAATATAACCAAAGGTACCGAAAAAGGTGCTTATGGTTTTAGTGCTTCTTATTTAGATCAAGATGGAATCGTAGGATTAGGAAAATCGAACTTTAATCGTTTTACAACACGATTTAATGTTAATTATGACATCTTAGATAACTTAAAATTAACTTCTTCAGTTATTTATACCAATACTAATAAGAAAGGACTTCCTGAAAATGTTTTAGGATCTGTATTATTTAACGCATTGAATTTTGCACCTACTTTATCAGTCTTTGATGAGAATGGTGATTATACATTAACTCCTGCAGATGGTTTTGGATCTGAAGTAATTAATCCATTAGCACAGATTGCAGCATCTAGCAATAATACAGAAGTTAATAAAATTGCTCCTACTGTAGGGTTGAATTATAAATTTCTTAAGAATTTTAGCGCTGATGTGAAGTTTCAATATAATTATGCTAATGTGAATTCAAGAACTTTTAATACTATTAATACTTTTGGAGAAAGTACAACAGTATTTGATAATTTAAACACAAGCCTTTCTAATTATAAAGTTGCATATGAAGATTATATCTTTGATGCTTATATAAACTTTGAAAAAAACTTTAGTGATGTTCATGATGTAAAAGTATTATTAGGAACATCAATCTCTAAATCTACTTTTCACAATAAAATAAATATCGCAGGTTTTGATATTGTAGATGGAAATTTAGATTCCAATATATTAGATTCTCCAAGAGTTGAGGATTACAATGTACAGAATAATGCTCCTGATACAGTAGATGGAGCAAGATTGTTGTCATATTTCACAAGATTACAATACAATTACAAGGGTAAATATTTACTATCCGCAGTGTTAAGAAGAGATGGTTCTACGAAGTTTGGTCCTGAAAATAAATTTGGATTTTTTCCTTCAGCCTCAATTGGTTGGATCGCTTCTGATGAAAACTTTTTATCGGATTCTAATGCAATCACATTTCTAAAATTAAGAGCGAGTTATGGAATTATTGGGAATGATAGAATTCCAACTTTTAGATTTGTTTCTTTATTAAATGGAGAAGGGGAATATGTGTTTGACGACTCTATATTTTTTGGAACCGCTGCAGGTGCCTTGTCTAATCCTGAAGTTCGATGGGAAAAACAAAAACCTTTAGATATAGGGATTGACCTTAAATTATTTAACAAAATAGATGTTACAGCAGATTATTTCTATAAAGAGACAGAAGACTTATTACTAAGTCCACAAGTTTCTGGAATATTGGGTGTAGGTGCTCCTGGTTCTGCATCGCCAATTGTGAATGCAGGAACCGTATTAAATAAAGGGTTTGAGTTTGCAATAGGATATAAAGGAAATATAACTGATGATTTTAGTTTTGGAATTAACTATAATTTTACCACACTAGAAAATGAAGTTCTTTTTGTAGCAAGTGAAAATGGATTCGAACAAGGAGGATCCTTTGGAGTTGGACAAGAAGCACCTTCTAGAATGGAAGCTGGATATCCTATCGGTTATTTTTATGGACTTGAGACCAATGGTATTTTTCAGACACAAGATGAAGTTGATGCACATGCTACACAGACCAATGCGAATCCTGGAGATCTAAGATTCGTAGATACCAATGGAGATGGAACCATTGATGCTGATGACAGAACTTATATAGGAGATCCTATTGCAGATGTTACAATGGGAATGAATATATCGTTAAATTATAAACAATTCGATTTTAATGTATATGGTTTTGCTTCTTTAGGAAATGAAATCGTTAGAGATTATGAAAGAAATGTTCCATTGACCAATAGATCGGTTTATTTTCTAGATAGATGGACAGGTCCTGGAACCAGCAACACAGATCCTAGAGTAACTACAGGAGCGACTGGAAACAATTTATTTTCTGATTATTATGTTGAAGATGGCTCTTTCTTTAGATTACAGAATATTCAATTTGGATATACTTTAAGAGATGAATTTGCTGAACAAATAGGATTGGATAAATTAAGATTTTATGTGTCAGGAAATAATTTATTTACAATTACAGATTATAAAGGATATGATCCTACAGCATCAAACGGTTCTCCAATAGGTGGAGGTATAGATAAAGGGTTTTACCCAAGTCCAAAAATGTATTTAGTTGGATTAAATGTTAATTTTTAAAAAATAAATCGATGAAAAAATTAAACATAAAAATAATAGTAGCCAGTATCTTATTTATAGGATTGACAGTATCATGTAGTGATGATTTTGTAGATGTAGTATCATCAGAGGCAAATTCTGAAGACTTTTTTAATTCAGAAGAAGAGTATCAAAGTGCTTTAGTGGGGGCTTATGATTTACTTCAATCCACTTATTTAAACGTTATGTTGGGTGAGATTGCATCTGACAACACACTTTCAGGAGGAGAAAGCGCAACTGATGTTATCGGAATTCAAGAAGTTGATGATATGATTCATACGCCTCAGAATTCTCAATTAGGTAATATATGGGGATGGATGTTTGCAGGAGTTAATAGAGCCAATTATATTTTAGAGTTTCAAGACAAAACAGATTTTACTGGGAAAGAAGAAGTTCTTGCCCAAGCAAGATTTTTAAGAGCGTATTACTATTTTGAATTGGTTAAATGGTTTGGAGATGTTCCATTAGTAGTAGATAAGCGGTTCTTATTTGGTGATCAATTTGATGTTGATAGAACACCAAAAGCAGAAGTTTATGCTCAGATTGAGTTAGATTTAATATCAGCTGCGGATAATTTATCTTATGTACCATCACAAGAAGGTAGAGTGACCAAAGGGGCAGCTCAAGCCTTATTAGGGAAAGTATATTTATATCAAGATAAGTTTACTGAATCTGCAGATGTTCTAGAAAAATTAATTAATGAAGGGCCTTATGACTTAGTGACTGACTATACTACAATATTCGAACTTGAAGGAGAGAACAATATAGAATCAGTCTTTGAAGTACAATATAATGATGAACAAGGTGCAGGATTTGGATGTTTACAGTGTAGTGAAGGAAATGTTGCTGTAGGATTCAGTGGAGTTAGGTCTTATGTTGCAACTCCTGATTCTGAAGGAGATATTTTTTCTTCTGGATTTAGTTTCAATGTTCCAGTTCAAGAAGTAGTAGATGAATTTGAAGATGGAGATTTAAGAAAAGATGTTGCAATTCTAGACATAGAAGCATGGGCTACACAGACAGGAATTTCTTATGGAACAGGGTATGAGCATACAGGGTTTTTTAACAGAAAATACATTCCAAGAAAAAGAACAACTGATGCTCAGGGAGATAGAAATATAACGAATCCTAATAATTATAGATCTATTCGTTTTGCAGATGTATTGTTAATGGCTGCTGAGGCAAATAATAGAAAGTTATCATCTGATGATGGGAAAGCACGATCACATTTAAATAGAGTTAGACAAAGGGCTTTTGGAGATATGTTGCATGACATTTCAAGTTCAGGATCTAATTTAACGGATGATATTTATCATGAAAGAAGAGTTGAATTAATAGGTGAAGGCCATCGCTTTTTTGACTTGGTACGTACAGGTAAAGCTGCGCAAGAAATTGATGGGTTTGTAAGTGGAAAACATGAAGTTTTTCCAATTCCATTAATTGAGATACAATTAACAGGAAATAGATGGACTCAAAACCCAAATTATTAAAACCCAAATCATGAAAAAAATAAAAACTTATTATAAAGCACTATTTTTATTAGTATTCTTAGTTGCTTGTACTGAAGATGATTTAAGAGAATTATCTTATTTAGATACTATAGCAGTTCCTACAAATCTTGCCGTAGCATTTAATATCACACAAGATAATACAGGATTGGTAACTATTACGCCTTCAGGAGATGGAGCCGTATCTTATGACATTAGTTTTGGAGATTCAAGTACAGAACCAGCCAATGTTGTTCAAGGTAATGGTGTTGAACATACCTATGGAGAGGGAACGTATGAAATTGGAGTTATTGCTTATAACCTAAACGGTGATAGTTTAGCAGTTACACAAGAATTGATCGTTTCTTTTCAAGCACCTCAAAATCTAGTGGTAACTCTTGAAAATGATGCTGCAATAACGAAGCAAGTTAATGTATCAGCAACTGCGGATTTTGCAGCAATGTACGAGTTTTATTCTGGAGAAGTTGGTGTTACGCAACCCGTAGCAACAGCTAATATTGGAGATGCGATTTCTTATACGTATGCAGACCCTGGAATATATTCAGTGAAGATTATTGCAATGGGTGGAGCAATCGCTACTACAGAACATACAGAAGAATTTGAAGTAACAGAAATTTTAGCGCCAATTGTATCAGCACTGCTTCAACCTTCAAGAAATGAATCAGATGTAATATCGATATACAGTTCAGTTTATACAGATGTAGTCGATACTGATACTTTTCCAAATTGGGACCAGGCTAGTCAAGGAAGTTCTTGGGGAACTTATGACTTGAGTGGTGATTCTATGTTACAATATACGAACCTTAGTTACCAGGGAGTTCAATTCGGATCTCCACAAGATTTAACATCAATGGAATTTATTCATATGGATGTATGGACTGCTGATTTACCACAATTAGAAACTTCTTTAATAAGTTTAACGAATGGAGAAAAACCAATTGTTTCAGATTTAACTCTTAATGATTGGACAAGTATTGATATTCCTCTTTCTGCATTTACAGATCAAGGATTAACAGTTGCAGATATTCACCAATTTAAGTTTGTTGGAATACCATGGGCTTCTGGAACAGTATTTATAGATAATCTTTATTTTTATAGATCAGCTTCAGAATATGCACCTCTTCTTTCTGATGATTTTGAAGGAAATGGAAACATTACGACTTGGACTGGAGATGGAGCAGGACTCACATTAAACACTCCAAATATTGTAAATGAAAGTATTAATACATCACTTTCTATTTTACAATATGAAGATACAGGAGGTCAATATGCAAATATTCAATTTACGGCAGATGGTAAATTTGATCTTTCTACTGGGAATACCGTTTACTCTTTAAAAATTTATGTTCCATCATCAAGTGTAACTGGTAGCCAGCCTAATCAAGTTTCACTAAAATTACAAAACAGTGATTTAGGTGGAAATTCATGGCAAACACAAACAGAAATTGTGAAGCCTATAGTTTTAGACACTTGGCAAGAACTTGTTTTTAACTTTGAAACAGACCCATTTATAAATTTAGATGGCAGTTCACCAGATCCAGTTGATAGAACTGATTTAGACAAAGTAGTAATTCAGGTTAATTCTGAAAACAATTATGATTCCGCTAGGGCTTATATCGATGATTTTGCCTATGGACCAGCATTACCTATGGATTCACCACCTTTTGCTACTGATGATTTTGAAGGAAATGGTACAATTACAACTTGGTTAGGAGATGGAGCAACTTTAGACAATTCTTTTAATAATCCAATAGATGGTAGTGTTGCAGGAATGAATTACTCAAGTAAAGTAATGTTGTATGAAGATACAGGAGGTCAATATGCAAATGCTCAATTTGTAGTTTCGCCAAAATTAGATTTAACTGCAAAAAATAAATTTACTTTAAAAGTTTATGTTCCTTCATCAAGTATAACGGGAAGTCAGCCAAACCAAATTTCATTGAAACTACAAAACAGTGATTTAGGGGGGAATTCATGGCAAACACAAACAGAAATTGTTAAGACAATAGTTTTGGATGCATGGCAAGAAATCACTTTTGATTTTGTAAATGACACCTTTATTAACCTAGATGGCGGTTCACCAGATCCTATTGATAGAATTGATTTAGATAAAGTCGTAATTCAGTTAAATTCTGAAAACAATTATGATTCTGTAAGCGCATATATCGATGATTTAAATTATCACAAATAAAATAAAACAATCATGAAAAACTTTAAAAATATTTATAGAACACTTTTTATTGCAATAATTACCTTAGTAAGTTGTCAAGATGATAGTGATGATTATGAATTTGGAGATATTATAGCACCTTCTAATATTCAAACAACATTTGAAATTATTGGAGCTGATGTAGCCAATCCTTATGGTGATGGTAGTGGTGTAGTAAACTTCACTTCATCGGCAGATAATGCAGTTTCATATAAATATGTATTTAACGGTAATGAAACTGTTGCTTTAGACGGTAAGCTTTCAATCAGCTTTAGCGATTTAGGAATTAACACTTATACAGTAGTGGTAGTTGCTTCAGGAACAGCTGGAGTTAGTTCAAGTATACCAGTTCAAGTAGAAGTAATATCAACTTATTCTCCGCCTGCAGATTTATTAGAGAAATTACATGGTTCAGGTTCTAAAACTTGGAGAATTAAATCAGAAGTAGGTCAACATTTTGGATTAGGTCCAGTTGGCGGAACAGTATTAACAGAATGGTATGGAGCTGGTCCAGAAGAAAAGGTTGGACTAGGAATGTATGATGATAGATATGTTTTTAATTCTGATGGAACTTTTACTCATACTACTAATGGAACTATTCTTGCAAGAGACCCACATGCACCTAATGATTTAGGACCAATTACAACTGGGAATGTTAATGGAGCTGACATAGAAAATTACGTATATAATGATTATACTGAAAGTTGGTTAATTACCGCTCCAGGTGGTGTTGAAACAATAAGTTTATCAGGATTAGGTTTTATTGGTTATTACACAGGAGGTAACCATAAATATGAGATATTTAATAGAGATAACGCTAATGAATTGATCCTAAAAACTACTGACGCGGTAAGTGAATTTGATTGGTGGTTTATTATCACTAGTAATTAACTGAAATAATAATATAACTTTAATGAGTTTTTGAAAAAAGATCGAGGTAGTTTACTCGATCTTTTTTAATAAAATTTAAATACTAAATTATTTTAAATATGAAGACTTCTATTTTTTACTTTGTGTTTCTCTTGTCAATTTTTGCCTCATGTGCAAGTGACAGTGACGACGAAATTGAATCTGAAGTTAATAATATCACACCTAGTAATTTAGTGATAGATGTCGTTATTACTGGGTTAAACTCTAACAATCCTTTTGGTGATGGCTCAGGGGTTGTAAATTTTATCGCTCAAGCAACTAACGCTTCTTCTTATGGCTTTATAGTTAATAGTGGAAGTGAAGTTCAAAGTATAGATGGTGTTTATCAGTATACATTTAATAGTGTTGAAGGTATTGAAAATCATGATATAAAGGTTATAGCGTATTCTAGCACTAACAATTCAATAAATACTTCTATAATATTTGCAGTTTCTTACTATCAAGGAACAGCCCCAGTATGGGCTGATGAATTTTTTCAAAATGGAACACCAAATAATAAGAATTGGACTTATGACTTAGGTGCTGGCGGTTGGGGGAATAATGAACTCCAAACGTATACTAATACTTCTTCTAATGTTAAAGTTGAGGATGGTTTATTAAAAATTATAGCCAAGGCTAATGGCTCTGGATATACATCTTCAAGGTTAAAATCTCAAGGATTATTTCAATTCACCTATGGTAGAGTTGATGTTAGGGCTAAACTTCCAGCTTCTGCTGGTACATGGCCCGCGATTTGGATGCTTGGTGCTAATTTCACATCTGTAGGGTGGCCAAGATGTGGAGAAATTGATATTATGGAACAAAAAGGTTGGGATAAAAACAATGTTTTAGGCACATGTCATTGGTACAATACTTCTACTTCAGGTTATGCTGGTTATGGGCTAGAATCCTCCGTTAATAATGCTTCAACTGAGTTTCATGTGTATTCAGTAGTTTGGGATGCCAATAGTATAAGAATATTACAAGATAATGTTCAATATTTTGTAATGAGCAGTAGCAATTCATCTATTGCTAATTCACCTTTTCAAAATGATTTCTTCCTTATACTTAATGTTGCAATGGGAGGGAATTTAGGAGGCACAATTGACTCGAATTTTACAGAAGATAGTATGGAAATAGATTATGTAAGAGTTTATCAATAAAGAAAAGTATATATTTTGAATTATATTAAAGGTCTGGTATTTTACTCGGCCTTTTTTTATAAAAAGAAGATTCATTTAGCAGAATACTTTTTTAGTAGTAGTTCCTGAATTTTAGAATAAAATATTTAACAATACAACTTTATTGGAACTTGTTTCAAAATTTAGATATACGTATAGTTGAGAGTATTGTCAAATAAATTTATTTTGAATTTAACTTCCTTTAGCAGACGATTTTATGTGATGTAAAATCAGTGCCTTAACTGAACAATTTAATTCTTTATTGTATTTTATAATGTTAATTATTATAAGATTGATGTAATTAAATAATGGACAAACGTAATAACTTAACTTAACAATTAGAAAAAAAGAGTCCTAGTGCCCATTCAACCCTTATAATCAACTATACATTCCTACAACAAACGTTGGAATTCGAAAATTATTCAATTATCTCACGTTACTTATTTGTTAAGTAATAGTCATTGATATTAACAAAAACATAACGTGTATGTTTTTTGTTGGGTTTTATTTTATGTATTTCTTAAAAAAAGACTATAATTTTAGATAAATTAATATAACAAAACAATCTTCTAAAGATATGTAGTGAAAACAACATTAAATTATAAGATTTCTAGACATTATTATAAAAACTTAAATTTAATAGAATTATGAAAAACTATTTTATAAGACTAATACTTTTCTTATTCATAACATCAATTTTTGCTCAGACAGGTAAAGTGTCTGTTTTAAAAAATGATGACGGAATGAAGTTAGTTGTCAATGGCGAAGATTTTATGATCAACGGTATGAACTGGGGTTATGTTCCTATAGGTACTAATTACAACTATAGTTTATGGAAACAATCTGACGATATTATCAAAGCCGCATTAGATGCAGAGATGAGTTTATTAAAAAACATGGGAGTGAATGCAATAAGACAATATACAGGTATTCAACCAAAATGGATTACCTATATATATGAAAACTATGGAATTTATACAATGCTTAACCATTCATTTGGTAGGTATGGTTTAACTATCGACAGTGCTTGGACTCCAGTTACAGATTATAGAGATGCTAAGACAAAAGAATTGTTGATGAGTGAAATTACTACGTTAGCAGAAGACTATAAAAATACTCCAGGATTATTATTATTCTTATTAGGAAACGAAAACAATTATGGTCTTTTCTGGGCAGGTGCAGAAACTGAAGATTTTCCAGATGAAGAAGATAAAAAGAGAGAAGTAGGTGAAAAGCGTGGAAGACCTATGTATAAATTGATGAATGAAGCTGCCATTAAAATGAAGGACATTAATTCATCTCTTCCAATAGCAATATGTAATGGTGATATGCTATTTGCAGATATTGTTGCTGAAGAATGTAAAGATGTTGATATCTATGGTACAAACATGTATAGAGGTAGATCTTTTGGAGATGCATTTGAGCGTGTTAAAAAAGAATTGGATATGCCAATCTTGTTTACAGAGTTTGGAGCAGATGCTTTTAATGCACTAAGTAATCAAGAAGACCAAAAAATGCAATCGTTTTTTATGGTTGAGAACTGGAAAGAAATTTACCAAAATGCTGCTGGACTAGGAAAGGCTGGAAATTCAATAGGTGGTTTCACCTTTCAGTTTAGTGATGGATGGTGGAAATTAGGTCAAACAAAAAATTTAGATGTACATGATACAGGAGCATCATGGTCAAATGGAGGTTATTATTTAGATACAGAAAACGGAAGTAATAATATGAATGAAGAGTGGTTTGGTATTTGTGCTAAAGGACCAAATAATGAAAGAGGTCTATATACATTATACCCAAGAGCCGCTTACTATTCATTAAAAGAAGCACATCAATTAAACCCCTATGAACAAGGAGTCGATGCAGATTTTATTACAAACCATTTTTCAAATATTAATTTAATGGATGGTGTTTTAAGAGCAAGAGGTGATAAAGCAGCCATGGGAGGGAATGAGAAGATTAAATTAAGTAATATGAGGGCTGAATTTACAACTTTTAATACAGGAGGTAATTTAATTACAACTCCAAGAAGTGTTGATTCAGATGCATCTGGCTATCCAGATCAACTTGGTTTTGACCACATGCAATCCTACTTTATTGGTGTTGAAGGAAATCCAACCTCTAATATGCGTGCAAATATAAATTTCAATATACTTGGGAATGTTGCAGACAACCCTATTGATGAAATTTTTTATGAAAATAGAGGACGTCCTATTTCAGTAAATACAGATGATGGTAATGTAGCAATTACCGATCCTGAAAGAATTAAAGTTTATAATGCTGAATTTGAATGGAACGCTAAAGATTTTGACTTGAGAGGTTTTTATAGAACTGGTCATTATCATTGGGGTTATGAAGGTGATATATTTGGTCTATATCCAGAAGCTAATTACGGACCTAATCTAGACATCTACCAAGGTGAAATTCTTGGTTTTGAAGTAGATGGGAAAAGAGCTTTAAAAGGCCTGAAAGCAGCATTTGGCCCTCAACTTTGGTGGGGAGCAAATCCTGCAGTATTATTAAAGTACAACCGTACAATTGGACATTATGATTTCAGTGCTATTTACCATGAAGATATAGATGATGTTGGAGAGGCGGTTACTTCAATTGCAATACCACAACCTAAAACGCGTAGAGTAACACTATCAGTAGAAAGAGACTTTGGTAATTTTGGCTTTCAACTTGGAGGTATTTGGGGAGGTCAACCTCTTAATGGTAGAGAGTTTCAAGTTGCAGAAGGAGACTCAGGAAATTATATTATTTATACCGATAAAATTAACTCCGATGATAATTGGGGAGCAAAAGCAAAAATAACCTATCAAAATGGGGCAATTAATTGGTATGGGCAAGGAGCAGTTCAGGGGTTAGTTGCAAATGGAGGTGCAGACCAAACACAAACTTTTACAGGATGGAAACTTAAGGATAATGGGAGCGGTAACAAAACTAACTTTTTAACCGGTTTCACTTATACAACGGGAGATTTTGAAATCGCGCCTAACTTCTTATGGCAAAAACCAATTGTTGGTGCTATGCCAAATGATGTGCAAGGACCTGGAAGATTAAGAAATATTCAAGATGACCCATTTATTGTTAGAGCAAACAGAGAAACAACAGCTGGAGAACTTTTATTTACTTATGATCCAACTCCAGGGAGTTGGATGTATGAATGGGATAATGATAGACAAGAAGACGCTAAATTTGCTATGAATTTAGGGTTTGTATATCGCCATCATCCAACTACACAAGATGCGGCAATTGGGTTTTTAGCAAATCGTACTACTTTTGCATTTCCTAATTCAACTCCTGCCATAGATTTATGGGAAGTTCACTCTAGAATTGTATCTAAAGTGAGCCCTAAATTAGGAGTAATCGCAAATCTTTATGCCGGTAATGCTCAATCAAACGGAAGTGATGAAAGAACTATTGAGCGTTTTGGAGGTGATATTAGATTAATTTATAAAAAATTAAAGTTAACACATACAT
>Ga0307488_10001649_pt1 | contig 18670 bp, 17 predicted proteins | sample SB02metaG_FD_202248 | JGI IMG/M metagenome (GOLD analysis project Ga0307488, IMG submission 202248) | Sea-ice brine microbial communities from Beaufort Sea near Barrow, Alaska, United States - SB 0.2 | ecosystem: Environmental > Aquatic > Marine > Coastal | place: USA: Alaska | collected... | reverse complement strand
CGTCAGGCTCATAACCTGAAGGTCGTAGGTTCAAATCCTACCCCCGCAACCAAGAATTTTATGACGAAAGATATAAGAAACATTACAATTATTGCCCACGTTGACCATGGTAAGACTACTATGATTGATAATCTAATGAAGCAGAGTGGTTCATTTAGGGAAAATGAAGTTGTTGAGGAAAGAGTAATGGATTCCGGAGAACTCGAGAAAGAAAGAGGAATTACAATTCTAGCTAAGCCTGCTTCTGTAGACTGGAAAGACTCTAGGATTAATATAATAGACACACCTGGCCACAGAGATTTTGCTGCTGAAGTTGAGCGTGTTTTAATTATGGCAGACGGAGCTCTACTTTTAATAGACTCAGCTGAAGGTGTGATGCCACAAACAAAATTTGTTTTATCAAAAGCTTTAAAACAAGGACTTAAGCCCATTGTAATAATAAATAAATTAGATAAAGCAGATCAAAGAGCAAGTGAGGTCTTGGATGAAACTTTTGATTTGTTTGTGAGTTTAGACGCTAATGAAGAACAATTAGATTTTCCTGTGCTCTATGCAAGCGGGAGATCAGGATGGGCAAGCAAAGAAATTGACGGACCAAGAGAAAATCTTCATCCAATTTTAGATTTAATTTTAGAACATGTTAAGCCATCAGATCTAGATAAAGAAAAACCTTTTGCTATGCTTTCTACTCTTTTATATGCCGACAGTTTCTTAGGAAGAAGCCTAGTTGGAAAGATATCTCAAGGTACAGCAAAAGCTAATCAACAAATTAAAGCTATAAATCTTAAAGGCGAAAAAGTTGATGAAGGTAGATTAACAAAAATTTTTAGATATGAAGGTACAAAAAGAGTTCCAATTGAAGTTGGTGAGGCCGGTGATATTGTTATTATTGCTGGATTAGAAAAAGCTAATGTCGCTGATACTATTTGTGATTTAGAGGTAAATGAACCAATTAGTGCTACACCGATAGATCCTCCAACGATGTCAATTACAGTTACAGTAAACAGTTCTCCATTAGCAGGGACGGAAGGAAAAAAATTAACTAGCACACAAATAAGAGACAGACTAATGCTAGAAGCAGAAAATAATGTAGGAATTACATTTGGAGAAAATCAAAATAGAGATGCTTTTGTTATAAGTGGCAGGGGTGAATTAATGCTAGAAATTTTATTAACACAAATGCGAAGAGAAGGATTTGAAATGACGGTAAGTCCGCCAAAGGTACTATTTCAAAAAGATGACTCTGGAAACAAACTAGAACCCATTGAAGAAATTACAATGGATTTAGACGAAGAACATTCTTCAAAAGTTATAGATTCAATGAACAGAAGAAAAGGGAAACTAATAGACCTTAAAGATACAGGAAAAGATAAAAAGCGTTTAATTTTTCACGCACCAACAAGAGGCTTGATGGGTTATACAAGTAGATTTTTAACACTAACAAAGGGTAATGGAGTTATTAATAGAATATTTCATTCTTTTGGAAAATATACTGGTGATCTTGAAGGTAGAAGAAATGGAGCTTTAATTTCGATGGCTTCTGGTAAAGCTGTTGCTTTTGCAATTTTTAATCTTCAAGCTAGAGGTGAAATGTTTGTTACACACAACGATGCTGTTTACGAAGGTATGATTGTTGGTCTTTCATCAAAAAGTGGTGATCTGGAAATAAATGTCATGAAAGGAAAGCAATTAACAAATATGAGAACTCAAGGAACAGATGAAAATGTCGTTTTGACACCCGTAAGAAAAATGTCAATCGCTGAACAGTTGAGTATGTTAAATACGGATGAGGCATTAGAAATTACTCCTAAATCTCTTAGATTAAGAAAATCTATGTTAAATCCTCACGATAGAAAAAGAAAATCTAAAGCATCTTAGTTTATATTAAAAAGTTTCAATAAAACCACATAATTTTTTTTAAAAGAAATCTTGGAGCAAATAAAATTATTAAATTTTTAAGATTTAATATTAAATTGATAAATTTTAAAAAAAATAATAATGTTTTAATGAAATTTCCTTTAAATTTTACGTTATAAAAATTTAATTGCGAAATTTTTTTTTTAAATATTGTTCTTTCTTCTTTGTTTAATTTTTTTTTATTATTTTTAAACCAATCATTAAATTCATAAATTTCTGTTCCTCTTTTTGAAAATGATAAACTGTTTTTATGAAGTCTATAAGTTGCAACTGGCTCTTGTATAGCTCTAAATTTAAATTTTTCTGAAAGGTTTAAAAAGAAATCGTAATCTCCAATTATATTATATTTATTATTAAAATTTTTTTTTATTTTTTTTAAAAAAGACTGCCTGATAATTACTGTCGAAATAAAAATATTATATTTATTTATTAAATTTTTAAATATGTATCCTTCTTTTATTCTATAATTAATAAATTTTTTTCTTTTTTGTGAATCTTCTTTTCTTAACCATATATTGCCATACACAAATCCAACTTCTTTCTCGTCAAAAAGTTTAGTTTGTAATTTTAATTTATCTTTTTTCCATGTGTCATCTGCATCAATAAAACTAACAAATTCTCCTTTTGCTTTTTTCATAGCTAAATTTCTAGCCGCATATAAGCTCGTGTGTTTTTTGGATTTAAAATATTTAAATTTATTGTTTTGAAATGTGCTAAAAATTATTTTACTTTTGTCGGTAGATTTATTGTCCCAAAAAATTAATTCCCAATTTTTATATGTTTGATTTATTACACTTGTCAGTGTTTCTCGTAAGTATTGCTCACCATTATAGCAATTTAAAATAATACTTACTAATTTTTCTTTATTTTTCATTTTTAAATTACTTACGTTGTAAATATTTTTATATTCAAATATAAATGTAATTACAATTATAGATAAAAAATTAATATCAATTTTTTTTAATTATGTACGATAGATTTTCTAAAATAATGAAAAATAATACTGGAATCTTAATTCGTTTTGATGATGTTGCCCCAAATATGAATTGGGTAATGATGGAAAAGTGTGAGACACTATTAAATAAATTTGATATTAAACCTATTCTTGGGGTAATCCCGAATAATCAAGATAGTGAACTGATGAACTATCCACTCAAGAATAACTTTTGGGATATCGTAAAAAAATGGCAGGCTAAAAACTGGTCTATAGCTATGCATGGTTACGCTCATCTTTATGACGCTGAAACATTTAAAAAGGATTATTTTGAATACGGAGGTAGATCAGAATTTTTTGGACATTCTTATGAAGATCAAATCTTGAAATTAAAAAAAGGGTTAAAAATATTTCGAGATAAAAATATTGAAATTAAAACTTTTTTTGCACCAAATCACACTTATGATTTAAACACTTTCAAAGCTTTAAAAGAGTGCGGAATCTTCCAAGTAGTTGATGGGTATGGTTTGTCACCTTTTAAATTTAATGGAATTAAATTTATTCCACAACTTTTTTTCAAACTTTATATGCTTCCGTATGGGATTCAATCTACACAGATTCATTTAAACAGTTGGACGGAAGTTGATTTTAAAAGATTTGAAAAGTTTATTGAAAAGCATCATAAAAAAATTATTAACTTAGATTATGCGCTCTCAATCAATAGTAACGCTTTCGCAAATATAATAAATATTGTAGTAAAACAAACTCTTAAAACTATAAGAAGAATATATTAAATTTTAAATTTTGATTTTTTACTATCTTTAAGAAATCCTTGAACAGTTTCTAATGTTAACAACTTTGAGCTTTTTCCGAATGAAACTATAAGATTGATTATCTTAGGCGGCATAGTAATAATATGACAGCCTAATTTTTTTGCTTGCGAATAATTATAAGCTTCTCTAGTGCTAGCCCATAATATTTCAATATTTTTATGTTTGTTTACTTTTAAAATACTTTTTTTAAATATTGGAAGAGGATCTTTACCTTTATCAGCCATTCTACCTGCAAAAATTGATATAATAGATTTCGTTTTTTTGTCTAAATTTTCTAAAACTTTTTTTACCTGTTCAAAAGAATAAACTGCAGTAATATTTAGTTTTATTTTCTTTGCACTCAATTCTTTGATTACGGGACCCATAAATTGACCTTTTGAATTTAAAACTGGTATTTTAACATAAACATTTTTTCCCCACTTATTAATCTTGTAAGCTTGGTTAAGTATTTCTTTTTGGTTGTCGGCAAAAACTTCAAATGATATTGGTTTTTTTGTACAAATTTTTAAAATTTTAAGAGAATAGTCTTTATAATTTTTAGCTCCTGAAAGCCTCATTAAACTTGGATTAGTAGTAAATCCATCAACTATCGACCTGTTATTAAAAAATTTTATAGTTTTGTAATCTGCGCTGTCACAAAATATTTTAGTTTTCATAGATCTAACTACTCTCCTCCACTTATATTTATCACATCATTATTAATAAAATTATTTTTATTTATTAAATAAAATATTAAATCTGTAATTTCTTTTATTTTTGCCATTCTTTTAATTGGTATTAAATTAATTCTTTTAGTTAAGTCTTTATTTTTTATTTTTTTGTGAAATTTCGTATTTACAACGCCTATTCTTAAGCAATTATAAAGAATATTTTTATTAGATAGGCTTCTTATATAATTAGGCATGAATTCATTTAGATACTTGCTTAAAGAGTATAAAAAAGTTTTTTTACCACCACCAAATTTTACACCTATACTTGATGTATTAATAATTCTGCCAAAATTTTTTTTTTTCATATTATTTAATGAATTTCTAATAATTAATAATGGAACTAAACTATTGGCATTTATAGTTTTGTAGAATTCTTTAACTTTAAAATTTTCAAAAGACTGATTACTGATATATCCTGTTAAATTAATAAGAATATCATAATTATTATCGAATTTTTTTAAAATTTTTTGATAATTTGAGTCTGATAGATCTGCTTTAATAAAATTACATTTATGCTTAAAAAGTTTTAAAATTTTTGAATTAAAATTATAATGTAAATGTAATTCATAGTGCTTTTTGTCTGTAAAATTTTTAGCTAATTCTAAACCGATATCAGAACTGCCACCAAGAATTAATACTTTTTTAATCATTAACTAAAATATTCAGAATTTTCTTTACCCATTATTGTACCGTCAACATCACAAACATTGCAAGGAGAAAAATTTCTATTTGAATTATTTAATTTTTTTCTTAAATCCATTGATTTCTTACTAAACCAAATATCTAAAAATTTATCTTTAACCAAGTTCCCTAGTAATAGTTTTTTTCCCCAATCATGTGGACACATTAATACATCGCCTTGGTAATCTAAAAAAAAAGTGTACGCGGAAATGTAGCATGGTCTTTCTAGAGGTTCATTTAAAGATTCTATTTTATGTTCTGCGTTTTCCATTAGACCTGCTCTATTACTTAGTGCAATCCCAAAATCTTGATTTTCTGAATAGTATCTATGTCGAACAATATATTGATCCATAGTTAAATTGGCTTTTTTGCATAAATTTTCTAATTTTTCAGTATCCTTTTTGCTGTCATAAGAACTTATAAGAATTCTATCTAAGCCACTTTCAAACAATCTGTTTAATCTATTTATATTTAGTGGATCACCATTTGTTACCAGTTCTATATTAGACTTAGGTAAATATTTTCGAGCCGAATTAATTAATTTAAAAATATTTTTATCTAGTAATGGCTCAACAAAACCACTGTATCTAATTGTTCCTGCGTAATTCACTTCATTGAGCTCGGTACAAAGTTTATTATGAAGAGAATTGCTAATAAACTCTTTTCTATCGTCAAAGTCGGGAGCGCTTCTAGGGCAAAAAGAACATTTCCTATTACATGTGCCCGACTCGCTGATTTCGATTTCAGTAGGCAGAGGTAACGAGACTCCTAAGTGTTTTAAAAATTGAATTCTATTTAGAACTGTCTTTGATTTGTTTACAATATTAGGATCTTCAAACTTATTTTTTCCATAATTTTTTTTTGCCATACATAACAATAACGGAACTAGCTGGTAAAGCTATAACTATTATTTTTTTTGCCTAATAATTTTCTCTGCTTTCTTTACATCTGCCATTTCATCAACAGCTACAGAATTAGAATTTAATTTAATCATCTTAATTTTTATGCCCAGATCAAAAAATCTTAAAATTTCAATATCTTCCATGCTTTCTATTTCACTTTTTTTTTTTAAAGAATAGAACTGTTTAAGTTCTTCTTTGTTAAATGCATAAATACAAACTTGCTTAAAATAATTTTTATTTTTAATAGTTTTTTTTGATCCAGGAATTAAAGATCTTGAAATATAAATTAGCTCTTTTTTATGGTTAACCACTACTTTAGGTAAATTTAAGCTTTTTGGATCCTGCAAGGTATGAATCTTGTCATATCCACAAATAACGTGATTTGGAAATTTCTTTTTTGCGTTAATGATCGCTTTAATATCTTTTGGATTAACCAGAGGTTCGTCACCTTGAACATTGATATATATTTTTGCTTTTATTTTTTTTGACGCTTCAGCTACTCTATCGGTTCCTGTGAGACATTTACTTGAAGTTAAAACAAATTTATAATTTGACTCCTCAGCTTTTTTTGCAATTTTTTTATTATCTGTTGCAATATATAAATTCTTAGAGCCTAATGTTTTTTTACAAATGTCGGCTACTCTTAAGACCAATTCTCTTCCTAAAATTTTTACTAGTGGCTTTCCTTTGTATCTGCTGGAACCATATCTTGCTGGAATTATTATAACGGTCCTATTGTTCATTAATCTAAACTTTTAATTATATCTTCAGTCATTTTTTTTGCATCAGCAAAAAGCATAAGAGTATTATCTCTGTAAAAAAGTTCATTATCTACTCCAGCGTAACCTGGCGACATACCTCTTTTAACAAACAAAACTGACTTACACTTTTCAACGTCTAATATAGGCATGCCAAATATAGGGCTTTTAGGATCTGTTTTTGCAACAGGATTTGTAACGTCATTTGCGCCAATCACATAAGCTACATCTGTATTGGCAAAATCATTGTTGATATCATCTAATTCAAAAACTTCATCATAAGGAACATTTGCTTCTGCAAGCAAAACATTCATATGTCCTGGCATTCTTCCGGCAACTGGATGAATTGCATAGCTCACCTTAACATCATTTTTTTTTAATTTATCTACCATCTCTCTAAGTGCGTGTTGTGCTTGGGCTACTGCCATTCCATAACCTGGAACGATTATTACAGAAGAAGCATTCTTCATTAAAAAAGCAGCATCTTCTGCGTTACCACTTTTAACAGGTTTTTGTTCTGTTTTTTCTTTTGTGCCACTTGTTGAACTGTCTGTGCCAAATCCACCAAGAATAACATTTAGAAAAGATCTATTCATCCCTTTACACATTATATAAGAAAGAATTGCACCAGAAGAACCTACTAATGCACCGGTAATTATTAATGCTGTGTTTTCTAATGTAAAACCAATGCCTGCAGCGGCCCACCCTGAATAAGAATTAAGCATTGATATTACAACTGGCATGTCTGCACCACCAATTGGTATTATAATCAAAAAACCAATAAGTAATGAAGCTACAATCAATATCCAAAAAATTTGTGTAGACTGATTTACAATTAAATATCCAATCAATGATATTATTAAAATCCCTAATAAAGCATTTAAATAATGTTGTCCTGGAAAAGTAATTGGCGATCCAGACATTAAACCTTGTAGTTTCATAAAAGCAATTATGGAACCTGTAAAAGTTATGGCTCCAATTGATACTCCTAATCCCATCTCAATAATACTTGCTGTTTTAATATTTTGAAAAGCACCGAGTCCAAACGAGTCGGGACTATAGTAGGCAGATACAGCAACTAAAACGGCTGCCAGTCCCACTAAACTATGAAAACCTGCAACAAGTTGAGGCATAGCGGTCATTGGTATTTTAAATGCTATAATACCACCTATGACTCCACCAATAGAAAGAGCAATAATAAAATATATTAAATTACTAAAAAAAATATCTACAGATAGAATGGATACTACTATTGCTAGCACCATACCGGTTATGCCGAAAAAATTTCCCATTCTTGAAGTTTCAGGTGATGATAATCCTCTCAGTGCTAGAATAAATAGTGCCCCAGTTGCTAGGAATAAAAGTGATGATAGATTAGCTGACATTATTTATTTTTCTTTTTTTCTTTTTTTTTGTACATCTGCAACATTCTTTGCGTGACTAAAAACCCACCAAAAATATTAATAGCAGCTAAGGTAACAGCAACAAATCCTAATATGTTTGAAAAAGATATACTACCTCCTTCGAAAGAACTAAAAGATGCAATAATAGCTCCAACTATAATTACTGAGGAAATTGCGTTAGTTACGGACATTAAAGGAGTATGGAGAGATGGCGTGACGCTCCAAACAACGAAGTATCCTATAAATATTGAAAGGATAAAAATACTAAGTCTAAATATAAAAGGATCAATTTCCATAATCTTATTCTTTAATTAATGTTTTAGAAATAATTTCATCTTCCAAGTTAATATTAAATTCTTTTTTTTCTTTACTATAAAGATTCCTTACAAAACTAAACAAGTTTTTTGCATATAAACTTGAGGCTGTTGATGGAAGTTTATTCATTAGATTTTTAATGCCAATTATCTTTATTCCATTAATAATATTAATTTTATCAACTTCTGAATAAGCTGCGTTACCACCCTGTTCAGCTGCTAAATCATATATAATTGAGCCAGGTTTCATTAATTTTACAAGTTTTTCGTCTAAAATTCTTGGTGCCGGTCTTCCAGGTATAAGAGCTGTACAGATTACTATATCGTTTTTAATCATCGCTTCTTTTAAAAGTTCAGCTTGTTTTTTTTTAAATTCTTCACTTGCTTCTTTTGCATAACCACCTGTGGTTTCTAAATTTTCTTTTTGTTCCACTGTTAAAAATTTTCCTCCTAAGCTTTCTACCTGTTCTTTTGAAGCAGCTCTAACATCTGTTGCAGATACTATTGCTCCTAGTCTTTTAGCTGTTGCTATAGCTTGCAGACCCGCAACGCCTGCTCCTATGACTAATACTTTAGCAGCAGGCACTGTTCCTGCAGCTGTCATCATCATTGGAATTGCTTTTTCAAATTCATAAATAGATTCAATTACAGCTCTGTATCCTGCTAAGTTAGACTGTGATGAAAGAACATCCATTGACTGGGCTCTTGAGATACGTGGTAAAAGTTCAAGCGAAAAAATACTGATATTTTTTTTTAATAATTCTTTTAATTTGTCTTGATTTTTTGATGGGTTAAAAATTCCAACAAGAATAGTATTTTCTTTTAGTGTCTTAGTCTCTTCATCGGTTGGGCAGTTGACTTTTAATATTAAATTAGAATTGTTAAGTACTTCTTTGGAGTTGCTATAAAATTTTACACCAATTTCTTCATATTGTTTATCTGTAATTCCTAAATGAACGGCATAATCTTTTTCTAAATTGATGCTTAAGCCTAATGCTATAATATTTTTAGCAGTATCAGGAGTAATCGAAACTCTTTTTTCTTCAATAATTTCTTCTTTTATGGATCCAACTATCATAATTTAATACTATAAGTTTAAAGCAATATTACAGCTAAAATTACTAATAATGAAATTACTGCTATTGTTCCCAATAGAACAAACTTAGTAAAATTATTCCAAGTATTTTTGTGTTCTTGTTCGCTCATTTAATTAGCCTTGACGAGCTTTGAATCTAGGATTTTTTTTATTTATTACGTAAATCTTTCCTCTACGTTTAACTATTTTAGAGTTTAGGTCTCTTTTTCTTAATGATTTTAATGAACTTGCTATTTTCATAAGATTTAATTTATTAACCTGGCAATGTCCTACTCTTCCATGTCTTAAGACAAAGTACCATTGGCGCTGAAGAACTTTACTTCCGAGTTCGGAATGGGATCGGGTGTGGCCTCTTCGCAATAATTACCAGGAAATGGTTTATATGATTTTTAATTAAGGAAGTAAACCGCTAAAAATTATCAAAATTAAAGCCATGTAAAGGTAATTTTAAGAGAAATTTATGTGGTGCGTATTAAAAATCAAGAATTTCTCAAAACTAAATAAAAAATGGTGGGCGTGGCTAGGATCGAACTAGCGACCTCTACGATGTCAACGCAGCGTTCTACCACTGAACTACACGCCCTTGGTGTTCTTTTTATAGTCTAATATTGTTTTTTTTATTCCATTTGAAAAACTAGTTGTAGGCCTCCATTGTAAAATTTTTAAAGCTTTTAAGATTGAAGGAAATAATATTTTATTTTCATCTTTTCTCAATTTAATTTTGTTAAAAAGTGGTCTACCTTGTTTTATTATCTTTTTAATTTTAATTATAGCGTCTTTAACTTTATATGGCTGTCCGTATCCAACATTTATAATTTTTCCAACTGCTTTTTTACATTTTAAAGCTTTATAGATAGCAAGAATGAAATCATCAATATATAAAAAGTCTCTAAGTTGACTACCCTCAGAACAAAAAAATGAATTATTCTTTAAACAATTTGTTATAACAATAGGAATGAGTCTATTGTTATCTTGTCTCGGTCCATAGACTTGATAGGCTCTGATTATAATTGCTGGAAATTTATGAAACTTAAAACTTTTTAACAAAAATTTAGTTGCTAAAAATTTTGATCTTCCGTAATGAGACACTGGAGTTAAGCCTTTATTTTCATATTGTGGTGATTTCAATTTTCCGTATTCAAGTGAACTACCTACCTGTAAAAAAGCTTTAATTTTAGTTTCACGAAATATTTTTACTAAATTAACGCAGCCCTTGAAGTGACTATTGTAAGTTAACCTCTTATTTTTGTGATCTACATAGCCAGCGAGATTAATTACGTATGTAAACTGATCCTTTATTTTTATTATTTTTTTTATTTTATTAACATCTTCTAATATATATTTGACTTTTTTTAATTTTCTTTTTTTTATAGGCTTTCTTGTTGAGAGGCTGGTTATGGAGTACTTTTTTTTTAATAAAAATTTTGCTAGGTTGTACCCAATAAATCCGGTGCCACCTACAATTAAAATATGCTTAGATTTCATAATTTTTTTAAAAAATTTATTAATTCAATATAACTTAAACCTTTATTATTTCCAAAAATTTCCAATTTTTTCTTATTTATTTGTTTCTGGTAATCGTAGGATAGACTTTCTTTAATCTTCGCGTGAATTTCACTTTTGTTTAAATTTTGTTGTATGGAAATTAAATCTCTTCTTATATTAATTTCTAAAGAATCGACATCTGTCAGTTCTTTAACAAACTTAGATTCGCTAAACATATCTAAAAAAAAAAAAATTTTATTTAGATAAAGACTTTCTAGAGGTATACTGCCATAGTCTGCAGCAATAATATCAGAGCTTTGAATTAGCTTGCTAATATTACGACCGTGATTATTGTCAATAATAAATTTATGTTTTTCTAAATTTTTGATAGTAGACTCATTCCTTGAAAACGATTTTGGATGTGGCCTAACAATTAAGTTATAAAACTTTTTTAAGAAATAAATTTTATTACTCCAGTCTAGTATATTTCTGTCTTCTTCATGTTTGATGTCTACATGGCTAGGCATCCAAACCATAATTTTTTTTTGGGGATCTAAATTAAATTCTTTAATTAATTCTGCTTTAGCTTCGTCTTTATTGAGTATTTCGTGCCTAAAATATAAAATTTTTTTGCATATTTTGTTGCGAAATTTTTTATTTATTAAATTTAAATCTATATCTTGATAACTTAAAAATACATCAAAAATAGATTCATAAATTTTATTTGGATAATTTTTTAATTTTAGATCGGCTCCATCAGGAAATTTTATAGAGATATTACCAATTTTTTTTTCAGGAAACCAGTCTAAGCCAATCTTTATGGAATTTGGAGCACCGGCCGTAAAAGGCCTACCAAAAAAATGATTTAACAAATTTGAAATATTCGTAAGGTATAAAAAAAATCCAATACTATTTGCATATATAAATCTAGAAACTGAATACAAATTTATTTTATAGGCACTTACTTCTCCTGTGCTAATCACAGCTTTGTATTTTACTTTCTCATATACTTCTGAAAAAAGTTTAAAATTAATTTTTTTGATTTTTAATAAATCTTGAATTAATTTGTTGGATTTATTTCTTCCTTTCTCAATAGACTTTGTGTCATTAACAATAAAATCAAACATTGCGCTATTTTCAGAATTTAAAAAGCTAGAATAAAGATCAATTTCTCTTGGCCACGATAAAATAATTGCAATTTTATTTATAAATTTTTGACTCATTTTTTATAAGATTGACTTATTGATTTGATTTTTCATTGTATCAGAAATTTTAAAAAGAAAATGATCATTGTTGTAAAAAAAATTTTTAATAAATAAAATTGGATTTTTTAAATAGTTAAAATTTTTTTTATAAAAAGTTATATTCCAATATGATTTAAATAATTTTAATTCCTCACTATCAATTTTTTTTTTTCCAGAGCTTAGGGCTGGTAAGACTATTAGAGAGATTAAAAAATGACACAAATCTAGTCCCCACTCCTCTTTTTTTTTAAAGTACTCCCAATCAACAAATATTAATTTTTTGTTTTTTAAAAAGATAACATTTTCAAATGTAAGATCGCCATGAAAAGGAACCTTATTTTCTTTGGGCCATATTAATTTATAATGATTTATAATTTTTTTTACTAAATTGCTTTTGTAGATCATATTATTGTAAGAACTAAATTTTTCACCTTTAAATGCAGTTAACAATAAAGAGTATGATTTTTTTTTTAGAAAAAATTTATTCTTATTTATTTTGCTGAGTTCTTTGAAATACCAAGTGTAACCTTTGTATTCATTTAAAATTTTTTTTTTATTCTCTGATGTTTTGTCTACATAAAACTTTATAATTAAATTTTTTTTATTATTATATAAAACTCCGTTATTTTTTTTTAAATTTAAACTGAGTAATGTTGTCATCTAATTAATTTTTGTAAAAATTAGTATTAGTTTCTTTCTAAATACAAAAATGTAAATAATTTTTTTGAGCCATATGAATACATTTTTTCTAAAACTTTGCTTAAAGTATGCCCCAGGCCAATCAGGGAAAAAATTGTGACCAATTAATTGATCTTTCAAATGAAATAGTAAAAAACTATTTTTTTTAAACTTTATTCCATGAAAAATAGCTTGAAAGAAGAAGAAAAGAAAATTTAATATTTTTTTTTCTCCAACAAAGATTATTGTTAATTTTTTTTTCTCTTTATTGTTTAACTTTTTTGAAGAAGTATAAAAAAGTAAATTAGTTTTTTTTTCATCATTTTGCGCTAATCTTTTAACTATAGATTCTAACTTTTTTTTACTTATCACAATTTATAAATTATACTTTTTAAGTTTTATTTTTATACTGTGTGTATATCTTTTTTCCATATAATTTAATATAAAAAATTATTTTTTTTAAGTTAAATTTAATTATAATCTATTTTTTGTAACGAAACATTTTTATGGAAAAACTTATTTTACACCCCAAAAAAATATCTTCTAAAAAAGGCGATACAAATTTTTTTTTAGGAAAATGGTTTACCGATTCCTTGAATAAAAATATTAAAAACAATATTAAGTTTTTAACTTTTAGTACGGAAAATTTTAATATTGAAAATGAAGTTACTCGATCAAAATATATAAAAAAAATATGTAAAGAAATATTGGATGAGATTGTACCTATTTTAAATCAATTAAATAAAATCGATTGGAGTCATAAAGTATGGGATTTTTTTATAAGCCGCTGGCTGCAAAACTACATAGCTGTAATACTGGATAGAATTAATTTATTAGAACCTTTGTTTAAGTCTAACATCAATTATGATGATCAATTATTGTTAGGTAAGAATACATCTTTAGCAAGTTATACCAACAAAGATTTTACATATAAAGCAGGTTCAATTGAGTGGAACGAAAAATTAATTTCAAGAATAATATATTTAATTAAAACTCAAAATTTCAATAATAATGAATGTCTTTTAAATTCTGAAAAATATTTTAAAACGCAAAATGAAAATTTTTTTAATTTAACCATTTATAATCTAAAAGTTGGAACATTGAAATTTTTAGGAAAAATGCTATGCGAAAAAAATAATTTCTTATTTTATAATAGCTATATTAAAAATAAAATTAAATTATTTAAAATAATTTTAAGGTTAGGTGATTTTCCATTTATACATGCTTTTTCGTTTTTCAATAAAAGAATAGTTAAAAAGGGTGTAGATATGAATTTGCGGAAAAAATTAACAATCAATATTGATTCTGAAAATATAAAATTAAAGATTATAAAATTTCTTTTAATCGAATGCTTACCAACTATTTACCTCGAGGGATTTCAAATTCAAAAGAAGATTGCAGAGGACTCACATTTACCTAAAAAAGTAAAAGTAGTATTTACCTCTTCTACTTATGGAGATGATAGTTTTAAATTTTGGTTAGCGGATAAAATTAATGTAGGAATAAAGATCGCTCATGGCCAGCATGGTAGCGGTTACTTTGTTTTTAAAGAACTATTTACAGAGACATTTGAAACTGAGTTCTCTAATAAATATCTTAGTTGGGGCATGAAAGAAAATAATTCAACGGTAATAAGTGTAGGTAATTATTTATTAGATGCAAAAAAAATTAGTAATATTTACAACAAAAATTATTTAATTGTTTTTCCGTCAACAACTTTATTTAAGAGATCAAGATGGATAAATGATTATTATCATTGTATGGAAGAAAGTGCCGAACAATTTAAAAAATTTATTGACAACATTAATTTTAATTTAATTAACGGCTTAAATCTAAGGTTCCACCCAGAAGATTATTATAGAAGAGAGTTAAAACAGTCTGACTTAATTAATTTAAATAACATAAAAATAAAAAAATTAAATACCAATATTAAGTTCGAAAAACTGATAGATAATCATTCACTTATAATTTTTTCTTATTTGTCTACAGAATTTTATAAGATGATGGCTCTTAATAAGCCTTGTCTCATTCTTCTAAATAAAAATGACACTGAGCTTTTTACTAATACAGCAAAAAAAGACTTCGAGAAACTTGCTGATATTGGAATTCTACATACCAATGGTTTAAGTTTAGCTAATCACTTAAATTTAATTTCAAATGATATTGGCAATTGGTGGAATGGCCAAAAAATTATTAAAATAAAAAAAGAATTTTGTAATAATTACTCTAATCCATATTTTAATACAGATAAATTTATAGATGAATTAAAATTGTTGCAATAAGTTGTTATTATTTTTGTGATTTAAAAAATATTTTTTTGTATAAGTTTTTTTAATTCTTTAACGCTTAAAAATTTACCATTAGTTTCTGAGCTATAGCTAAAAGCTTCTTTTGTTTTTTTTGCACTATAATGTTTTAAATATTTATTTATTTTCGAATTTTCTAAACTCGGTAGAATAATAAAATACTTAGAATTTTCAATTGTATTTACACTATCATTAGAGGTTATCATTTCTTCGTGAATTTTTTCTCCTGGTCTTGTGCCTATAATCTCTATTTTACTTTTCTCACTTACGGACTTTGCTAAATCTGTTATTTTGTATGAGGGAATTTTAGGTACAAATATTTCACTTCCTAAAGATTTCTTCATTGCATATAAAACTAATTCTATGCTTTCGGCTAATGTAATATTAAATCTAGTCATGTTTCTATTGGTAATTGTAATTTTACCTTTTTTTGCTTGGTTCATAAATAGAGGAATGACTGATCCTCTCGTGCCCATTACATTTCCATACCTACAAATAGAAAAAATATTCTTTCCGCTATAATTATTCGCAGCTATAAAAAGTTTATCGCTACAAAGCTTTGTTGCTCCATACAAGTTAAGAGGGGCTGCGGCTTTATCAGTAGATAAAGCTATAACTTTTTTAACACCACGCTCCATAGCCGCTTCAATTATATTTTGTGCACCAATAATATTAGTTTTAATAAATTCAATTGGATTATACTCGGCCGCGGGCACTTGCTTTAAGGCAGCAGCGTGAACGATTAAATCTATATCTTTGAAAGCTCTTTTTAATCTTTCATAATCTCTAACATCTCCTAGAAAATATCTTATAAAAGGGTATTTCGAAGTTGGAAATTCTTTAGCCATTTCACTCTGTTTCCACTCATCTCTACTGAAGATAACTAGTCTTTTTAATTTTGTTTTTGATTTTATTAAAGTCTTTATAAATTCTTTTCCAAAAGAACCTGTTCCTCCTGTGACTAAAATAGAATTATATTTTATCATTAGTTTTACTTATTTCAGATTCTGACTATTCACAATCTTTTATTAACTTATGGTAAATAGATGAGGGAAATTATGTGCAAATTTTAGATGAAAAGTGAAAAAATTCAATAAAAATGTAATCATTTTTAATTTAAAATATTTAAAAACAAATTAATTTTTTTTAAAATATAGATCTGTTTTTTTAAGCTTAAATTATAAAATAAGGGAAGGCTTAGATTGTTTCTAAAGTAATACTCTGTATTTGGAAATTTTGCATAGTTAAATTTTTTTTTTTCAAAAACACTAAGCCTATAAATTGGAATATAATGATATTGTGCTAAAATCTTATTTCTTTTTAAAAATTTAAACAGTTTTTCTTTTACTAACCCTTTATTCTTTTTTAGGGAAATCAAAAATAAGTGAAAAGAAGATTCGTTGTTTTGATTATATGTTGGTAAAATAATTTGTTTATTTTTTAAGAGAAAGCTCTTGTAATTTTTGTAAATTTTATATCTGTAATTAATAAATTTTTTTATTTTACCTAATTGGCTTAAACCTAAAGCACAATTAATATCGCTCAATCTATAATTAAATCCAAATTCTTTAATATTATATTCCCAATGTTTGTTGTTTTTTCTTTCTATTCCATGAGACCTCAACAATAAAACTCTATTGGCTAAAATTTTATTATTTGCGGTAACAACTCCACCCTCTCCTGATGTAATTGTTTTTACTGGATGAAATGAAAAAACAGCCAGATCTGAATGTTTGCAGGATCCTACGTATAATTTTTTATTTTTAAATTTATATTTTGCTCCAAAAGCATGACAGGCGTCTTCAATTAAAAAACATTTATATTTTTTTTTTATATTATAAAACTCCACTATATTTTCAGGATATCCCCCTAAGTACATTGTAACTATGGCTTTAATTTTTTTTAACTTATTTTTTTGAATGCATTCTCTTAAAGTTTTTGGTGTCATTTGTCCTGTTAAAGGGTCTACGTCTGCTAGAAAAATTTTAGCCCCAAGCATTCTGCAAACAGAATAAGCAGCAACAAAATTTATTGCTGGCATAATAATTTTGTCATCGTTTTGAACGTTGATTGCTTTCATAGCTAAATGTAGTCCTGCTGATCCACTACTACAACTAATTGCAAATTTTGATTGTAATAATTTTTTAATCTGATTTTCAAATTTTTTTACATAATTTCCTGTCGTAATTAAATTTTGCTTTACAGCTTTAGAAATAATTTTAACGTCTTGATTATCAATATGTTGCCGATTGTAAGGAATAAAGTTCATATAAAATTTTAGGTTTTTTAAATAATAATTATTTAAATAGTTTCTAGACTTTTTATATTAAATAGAATACCAAATTTATTATAAAAAATATGAAATTAACATATTATTACAATTCATTAAATTTTTTAACAATCTAAAATATGACAATTTGTATAATACCTGCTCGTGCAGGCAGTAAAAGATTAAAAAGTAAGAATATAAAAAAATTTCATGGTAAGCCAATTATTAGCTATGCGATCAAATTAGCAAAATCTAGTGGTTTATTTAGTAAAGTAGTTGTTTCAACAGATAGTAGAAAAATATCTAATATTGCTAAAAATTATGGAGCAGAAGTTCCGTTTCTGAGATCAAAAAAATTATCTAATGATTATACCACAACAGCCGAAGTGCTAATAGACTGTATAAAAAAAATATCCTCAGAAAAATTAAAATTTCACTTTTGTTTATATCCTACGACTACTTTAATTTCTAAGGCAGACTTAATTAAGGCTTTTAATAAAATTCAAAAAGAAAAAGCGGATTTTTTAATAGCTATTACTGATTTTGAAACTAGCCCTTACAGAGCACTTAAGATAAACAAAAATAGAATTAAATTTTATTTTAAAAAATATGCAAAATATAGAACTCAAGATGTTCCAAAATTATATCGTGATAGTGGTTCTTTTTATATTTTTAAAACTAATTTTTTATTAAAAGAAAAAGGAACCTTAAATAAAAAATCTACATATTATCATCTTGATAGAAATAAAGCGGTTGATATTGACAATATCAAAGACTTTAAGTTAGCAGAACTACTGTTCAAAAATAAAAGTTAATTCCTTAATTTAAAAATTTAATATTCTAAATTAAAAAAGGCCTACAATTACTTGCAGGCCTTTTTTTTTCTTTGTAAATTAATATCAATTATATTTTAATAAAAAGTGTTTTTCTTGACGACTGAAAAATTTTTTCAGTGCATAAATCAAGCCAATTGAGCTATTAGTACTGGTCAGCTACACACCTTACGGTGCTTACACATCCAGCCTATCAACGTAGTGGTCTACTACGGCTCTATAGGAAGAACTAGTTTTGAGGTAAGTTTCCCACTTAGATGCTTTCAGCGGTTATCTTTTCCATATTTAGCTACCCAACACTGCGGCT
>Ga0307488_10001648_pt1 | contig 18673 bp, 17 predicted proteins | sample SB02metaG_FD_202248 | JGI IMG/M metagenome (GOLD analysis project Ga0307488, IMG submission 202248) | Sea-ice brine microbial communities from Beaufort Sea near Barrow, Alaska, United States - SB 0.2 | ecosystem: Environmental > Aquatic > Marine > Coastal | place: USA: Alaska | collected... | reverse complement strand
CGGTTTCCGGTATAAACTGCCACATGCCCGATGCCCGACCATGGGAATAGGCAAAAGGATCGAAGGCGCTCTCGACAATGGGCAATAAGGCCAGATCTAACGGCATATCACGGGCCTGCAGTTCGGCCACTATATGGAACATATAGCGGGACGCGCGGTCACTGACCCGGTTAATATAGCTCTGATGCGCGGCATACCAGCGTAATTGAGTTGCTACCCGCTTATCGTCGATGTCCAAATTAAACCTGAAGTCCCGTCTGAGTACCTGGTAGAGGTCATCCGGGTATTGGGCGTAAGGATCTGGTCGAGTCAAATCCAGGGGCAAATGCCAGAGGTCATAGCTTTGTGTGCTACTCGCCAATAATTGAGCGCTCTGGTAGCCACGCATGGTCTGAGCGAGCGCCTCCTGATTGGGGTCGCTGACCAGACTCACCGGCGTTGGCACGGGGATCGGGGTCGCGGCCTTTGGGGTTACGGTTTGTGGCTCCGGACTGACCGGTTGCACGGGTTGCACGGGTTGCACCGGTATCAGATTGCATGCAGTCAATAATAGACTGGTACCTAGGGTCGTTAATTTTTTAATTAATATCATTGAGTCGCAGCAGTTTAATTGAGACGAATGGATAGATCGGCGATAATTCTATTTTCCCCAGCTACAGGTAGCAAGGAATTCGGCCCGAATTGGGCATTTTAAATGTATTAAGGGTGTTTATATTGGTAAAACGATTGGGGCAACGCTTTAAACAGGTCTACCATTATGGTCCGAATGATACCCGCTATCAGGAGTTGACCCTATCTCAATGGTATCAGACTGCCTTGGGGCAAGAGTTGATTGAGGCCGAACGGGCTCTGATTGCGCGGGCCATCGCCGGTCGATTTGGCGCATCGATGGTGCAATTAGACAGTGGTTTTCACGATATACTGTTCGAACAGCGCCTATTTGGTTCCGGTATTATCGTGTCTCAATTGGAAAATCGCGCCCATTGCCCCGTGGTGTGCGCCAAACCCGAAGATTTGCCTTTTGAGCCAGAAAGCCTCGACATGTTGTTGATGCACCATAGCCTCGATCTGTGTGAAAACCCCTATCAGGCGGTACGAGAGGGTGCTCTGGCGCTTAAGCCGGGCGGACTGCTGATTGTGCTGGGCTTTAATCCCTTTAGCCTCTGGGGTTTGCGCTCGATGATCCAAAGCCGAGCGTCCGGTTATGGTGTGTGGAATTCCAGATTCATCCGCAGTGGGCGGGTGGGCGATTGGATGCAACTGCTCAATTTTGAACTAGAGCGGCACGAAAAGCATATCTTCCTGCCGCCGGTAAATCGCCCGGCCTGGCTTAAGGGCCTCGCCCTGGGCGAAAACATTCAACGTAAGCTGTTGCCCTTTACCGGTGCGGTCTACTTGCTGGTCGGCTATAAACAGGTCTTTGGCAAAATTCACACCAACAGTAAACGGCAACGGCGTAACTTTATGGAGCCGTCGGTGAGTGTCACTAGCACTATAAGTGATCCGTCTCGATGAGCGAGCCGGTATTGATCTACACGGATGCTGGCGGTTCGGTAACCCCGGTCCCGGCGGCTGGACAAAGAACGGCGAGCAGACTGCCAGCAAGCAAGCGCTAAAAAATATGGCCCTGTGGCAGGAACTCGATGCGCTAATGAAGCGTTGTCGAGTATCCTGGCATTGAGTTAAGGGGCATTCGGGTGACCCGATGAATGAATTGGCCGACCGTTTGGCCAATCGCGTAATGGATAAGTTGGTGAAATCATGAGACAGGTTATATTAGATACAGAAACAACCGGGTTGAATCCCAAAAAAGGCGATCGAATTGTGGAAATTGGTTGTCTGGAAATGATCGATAGACGCCTAACCGGCCGGCAACTGCATTACTTTCTCAACCCAGAACGTGATATTCCCGAAGAGGTCGTGGCGATCCACGGCATTACCAATGAGCAGGTCAAGGACGCGCCAACATTCACGCAGATTGCAGATGAGCTATGGCAATGGCTCGCCGGTGCCGAACTGGTTATCCACAATTCCGCCTTCGATATGGGTTTTCTGAATGCCGAATACCAGTTGCTGGCGAAGCAGCAAGGCAAGGCTTTTAAAGAATTGGAATCGGTTTGTGGCGTGTTGGATACCCTGAAGCTCGCGCGGGAAAAACACCCCGGTTCCAGGGTATCACTGGATGCCCTCTGTAAACGCTACGGCATAGACAATTCACACCGGACGCTGCATGGCGCGATACTGGACTCCGAGATACTGTCTGATGTGTATCTGATGCTGACCGGTGGCCAAACCGATCTGCTCTTGGATGAAGCCGATCCAGCACCGCTGGCAGCTAATTCACTGGATCTCTCGGCATTGGCGACGGTTCAGGGCGAGCTGGTGAGGATTGTCCCCACGCCAGACGAGCTGACGGCTCATCATGATATGCTCAAACTGGTCAGTAAAAAGTCCGGCATCGAAATCGATTGGCCGACGGCCTGAGCGAAGAACAGCCTGAGCGGAGAACAGCCTGAGCGGAGAACAGAACGGCTGCGAGTCAGCCGTTCTGTCAGTCACTTAGTGGACGGAACGACGTATAACACCGACATAAAGGCCTTCGATGGCAAATTCCTGCTCGCTCAAATTGACCACAATCGGTTTGAAGTCGACATTCTCAGGATACAGGGTAACGACATTGCCTTTTTTCTCATAGCGCTTCACGGTAACATCATCGCCGACCCGGGCCACGACTATATCGCCGTTGCGTACCCGATCGGTCTTGTGCACTGCAATTAGGTCATCTTCGAGTATGCCGATATCTTTCATACTCAAGCCTTGCACCTGCAACATGAAATCGGCTCTGGGATGAAACAGACCTTTGGGCAGGTCGAAATACTCGGAGATTTGTTCTTCTGCGAGTATCGGGGAGCCCGCTGCTACCAAGCCGATGACCGGTAACCCGGTTTCCGATTCGGGCAAACGTATGCCGCGACTGGCGCCTTGGACAATTTCGATATAACCTTTGCGCGCCAAAGCCTTAATATGTTCTTCGGCGGCATTGGGGGATTTAAAGCCAAGAGTCTTTGCAATTTCAGCTCTTGTGGGTGGATAACCCGTATCATCAATGTGATCTTTGATTACATCTAGAACTTGCTGTTGCCTTGCTGTGAGTTTTTCCATAACCTAGCGCCTGTTATTATGTACAGTACATGTGATTATATACAGTCAAGGTCGACTGTAAAGGGATAAATCGTTTGAAAAGTAGCAGTCAATTATTTCCAGTGGAGCTGATCTCTGCAGAAGTTCGAGAAGATCATTTTGAGGACTCCTATTCACTGAAGCCCAACAAGAGTGCCGATAAGTCGGTTGAAATCGCACTGATTCATTTACACGCCGACAAAGATGCCAGCGGGGATCAGGTATTGTTTGTCCACGATGTCTTTGAGAGTCATTGGCAGTGGACCGAAGGCCCCTGTAAGCCGGTGATTGCAAAATTACTGGCCCAGGGTGTATCGGTCTGGCTAATGGACTGGCGTGCGCACGGTTCGTCTAAAAAGAATAAGCACCCTCGCTTGAACCATATAGAGGAAATGGCCGCCCTTGATCTATCGTCGGTTACGGCCTTTATTGAGGAGCGCAATAGCCAGCCCATTACCCTGGTTGCACGGGGTTTGGGCGCGCAGATGGCACTGCTGGGCATGGCCGATCTGAGCAACGTCAAACGCTACATCCTTATCGATGCCATATCGGTGTTGGGGCTGAGACGATTTTGGATTCCAGGGTTGAAGTTGGCACGGCAGTTTCGCTTGCTCGGCCGGGACTGGATCCGTGGCGAAGGTTTGGAGCAGGAGCCGGTAACCTTGGTCAGGAACCAACTCAGTCGACAAGGGATGTTTGCCAGCCTGAGGCATAAAAATAATCGTCAACAGTTGGCGACCATTCATCGACTGGCGGGCAATATTATCTGGTTGTGCTCACAGCGCAGTTCAGAGACCGTGGCAAAGCGCCATGCTAGTAAGCAAGCGCGAATTCACCGGATTGATCGCTCGGCGGTCTATGACGAAATCCATAAGTTAGTCTCGTCGCAGTCGATCTGAGACGGCAATGGGGTTTTGGAAATTGAACACGATGATATAGCTGGAAATGGCGAAGGTGGCAATGGCGGTGGATTGAACCAAGACCGCCGCCTTTTCAGACAATAGACCGTTACTTTGAGCCAAAAAGGTGACTAGGAGCGAAAATTCCGATATTTGACCTAGGCGATAACCAATATCCCAGGCCAGATGGTTGGTTTCACTGAGCCGAAGCAACAAAGAATGGAACACGATTGGTTTGCCAACCAGGACCAGGACGGTCAGGATTGCCATCGGTAGGATCACGGTCGACAGCACCTGCAGATTGAGTTGCGCGCCCAGGGTAAAGAAAAACAGGATCAGAAAGAAATCACGTAGCGGCTTTAAATTTAGGGCGATGTACTGTGAAATCGGGCTGCTGGCCAAGCTGACTCCGGCGATGAAGGCACCGATCTCATAGGACAAGCCGATTACGTGGGCAAATTCACCCACCCCCAGACACCAGCCAATGGCCAGCAAGAAGATGTATTCGTGAAATCGGTCGAAGCGGGTCAATAGCGGCAAAATAATATACTTTACGGCGGCCAACGTGCCCAAAATTAGTATCGGTAACATGATCAACGGTTTGATCAGGGTCCAGGTGTTGACCGTTTCTTGGCCAAAGCTTTCAATGGCTAATAACACCAGAATGGCGATAAAATCCTGGATCAATAGAATGCCGACCATGAGTTCGCCGGAGTGGCGATGATGCAGAACCGTAGTCGGTAAGAGTTTAATGCCAATAATGGTACTGGAAAACATCAGACAGAGACCGATTATAATGGCTTCACCGACGCTGAAGCCTAACAATCGGGTAACCCCAAATCCGGTCACAGCAAAGGCTAAACAGCTGACAATGCCGACCAGCAGGCTTTTCTTTAGGGTCGTCATTAGGTTCGACAGCTGCATATCCAGTCCGAGCAGAAAAAGCAGAAATATAATGCCAATTTCAGAAATATCGGTCAGCAGTTGGGTGTCTTCGACTACTGAGAAGCCGAAGGGTCCGATCAATACGCCGAGTAGGATGTAGGCAATTAACAGAGGCTGTCGGGTATAGAGGGCAACGGTCGCCAGTACCGCTGCCCCGGTAAAGATGAGAAAAAAGGAAAAAACCATAATTCTTTTCTGCCGAAGTCGATGGAAGTCAGTGGCCGGTTAAAGGTTTCGATGGTATCGAAACCAGTATCCTTCAACTGCGCCCGGTTAGGAAGGGCGTTTGTTCAACATCGGTTTTACCTTGGCGCGCATCGAACGCAGCAGCTGTTCCGTTTCGTCCCACGAAATGCAGGCGTCGGTGACCGATTGACCGTAAGTCAGATCGCTCAGGTCGGCGGGAATCTTTTGATTGCCGGCCACCAGGTTACTTTCAATCATCACACCGATGATTGATTGGTTACCTTCAGTGATCTGGTTAGCCACATTATCGGCGACTAGCGGTTGAAGATTGTGGTCTTTATTGGAATTGGCATGTGAGCAGTCGACCATAATGTTGGGTACGATGCCCGACTTCTTCAGCTGGCCTTCACAAACCGCTACCGACACCGAATCGTAGTTGGGCTTACCATCACCACCGCGCAGGACTACATGGCCGTAGGCATTGCCTGTGGTGGTAATGATAGACACCTGGCCCTGATGGTTGATACCAAGGAAGTTATGCGGCGACGACACACTTTTTAGGGCATTGATGGCGACATCGAGACCGCCATCGGTACCGTTTTTAAAGCCAACGGCGGAGGACAGGCCACTCGCCATCTCGCGATGCGTTTGGCTTTCGGTGGTGCGGGCACCAATGGCCGACCAACTGATCAGATCCTGCAGATATTGCGGTGAAATGGGGTCCAGCGCTTCGGTGGCGGTGGGCAGGCCAATTTCGGCTATGTCCAGCAGTAACTGGCGACCAATATGCAGACCATCGGAGATCTTGAAGGTGTCGTTCAGGTAGGGGTCGTTGACCAAACCCTTCCAACCGGTGGTGGTGCGTGGTTTCTCAAAGTAAACCCGCATGACCAGTAGGAGCGTATCTTGAACTTCGTCACTGATCTGCTTCAAGCGCTTGGCATAGTCGAGTGCGGCCTGGGTGTCGTGGATCGAACAGGGTCCGATGACGACAATCAAGCGCGGGTCGCTGCGGTCCAAAATATTACGAACTGCCGTACGCCCTTCCTCTATGGTAAGGTTGGCAGCTTCGGTTACGGGAACGTCTTGCTTCAGCTGAGCCGGAGTGATGAGTATTTCCTGGCTTGCGATATTCAGGTTTTCTATCTGATTCATTGTCTGGTCATCAGTATGGCTAAAGGTGCAACGATAGTAAGCGAGTAAATAAATAATTACAAGCCGTACATTTTGGTTTACAGGAGGTTGGAGTGGCAAAGCAGCAGAGTGTCTTTACAGGGGTAGTACTGCCCATTGCGATGGTGGTCGTTTTTATTGCCGGTTTGATCATCTTTGTTGATGAATATACCGCCGCCACAGGAGAGTTCCGCCTGACAATCTGGGATAAGTTGCAGGGTCGAACAGCCGTACCCATTGGGCGTGGTGCAGTCAGTCAGCAGTTGGCGATCGAAATTTGTAAGCAGCAGGCCAGAGCCGATTTTGGTCGGAATTTATTGCAAGTCGATTTTGATCAGCGTTCTTCCCGCTATAATCAAGAAATTAAGGTGCACACCATCTTTGCTGACCTGGTTATACTAGACGCCGAGCGCGATCCGATCTACATCCGCTGTGATATATCGGCGGTGAATCGGGAGATTCTGGAATACCGAGTGAAGGGTATGTCGGGTTTTGCTTTTTTCCAGTAAGCCTGGTCAATGGGCACTAGTATTAAAAAAGCGCGTATTTCAGGCCGAGTAACATCAGTAGGCTGGCCAAGATGGGGTGCAGTAAGCGCCCGGGGATCCGGCTCGAGAGCGCACTGCCCAGATAGATGGCCGGCAAGGAGCCGGCCAGTAATGACGCGAGCAAGACAAAATCGACATTACCTAAACGCAGGTGCACCAGGCCGGCAATAAACGTCAGCGGAACCGCGTGCGCAATGTCGGTTCCAACAATGTTCTTTGGCGCCAGGTAAGGGAACATAATCATTAGAACCGCCGTGCCGATGGCTCCGGCGCCCACCGAGCTGAGCGTTACAAAAACGCCCAATACCACACCGACGCCAATCAGTCGCAAGGAGCTGCCTGAGGCATCGGCCTGGCTGTTTTGTTGGCGACTGTAGAGCGCGGTAATTTTAGTGCGAAACAGCAGCGCAACCGAGGTCAGAATCAACATAAAGCCGAGCGCCGTTTTTAGCAGTGGGGCATAGTTTTCCGGTGCGTCAGACCAGCTCGACAGCAGAATGCCGGTTACCACCGCGGCCGGCAGACTGCCCATCGCGAGGTTGCGCACGATCGTCCAGTTCACGTGACCCTGTTTATGATGGCTGAGCAGGCCGCCGGTTTTGGTCAGTGCCGCAAACCAGAGGTCGGTGCCAATGGCGATATGAGCAGGGAAGCCAAAAAGGAGTAGGGCAGGGGTCATTAGGGCGCCACCACCGACGCCGGTGATACCCACTATCAGGCCAATAAGACCGCCGGTAAGGACTAAGAAAAGGATTTCCATATGTATAAAAAAGGCATAAATTGAATGTGTCAGTCAATCTAACTGTTATTTGCTACTTCTAAAAAGAATAGTTAATGATATTTATATAACTAATTTGCAGGTTAGACGGTAGGTTGGTTACTATTCTGGTAACCCGCTCAGAAGTTTAATGTGTCATCTCGATGTTCAGTGATCAATATACTTCAACAGCCAGCTTTATTGACATTATAACAAATTGCCCTAAAAGGATTGAATCAATGAAACTTCAGCAGCTAAAGTATATTTGGGAAGTAGCCCATCACGATCTTAATGTTAGCGCCACAGCACAGGTTCTCTATACCTCACAGCCGGGTATCAGCAAGCAAATTCGCCTGCTAGAAGATGAACTCGGGATTGAAATTTTTGCTCGATCGGGTAAGCATCTGACCCGCATCACCCCGGCCGGAGAAGCGGTCCTGAAAGTCGCTGGTGAGATATTGGGCAAGGTGGATTCGATCAAGCAGATAGCGCAAGAATACAGTAACGACAAGAAGGGCAGCTTGAGTCTCGCGACAACCCACACCCAGGCCCGTTATGCCTTGCCCAATGTCATCGAAGCCTTTATTCACGACTACCCTGAAGTGTCCTTTCATATGCATCAGGGCAATCCAACTCAGATTGCCGAAATGGCGGCCGATGGCACCGTCGATATGGCGATCGCCACTGAGGGCATGGATCATTTTACCGATCTGATCATGATGCCTTGCTATCGATGGAATCGTTCTATTGTGGTCCCGAAAGACCACCCATTGGCGCAGAAAAGCAGTATTTCACTAGAAGATGTCGCCACCTATCCGTTAGTCACCTATGTATTCGGCTTTACCGGCCGATCTAAGCTGGACGATGCTTTTTTGCAGCGCGATTTAAAACCTAAGGTGGTCTTTACCGCGACCGACGCCGATGTAATTAAGACCTATGTGCGACTCGGCTTAGGGGTTGGCATCCTGGCGCATATGGCCATTGACCCTGAAATGGATCGGGATTTAGTCAGCATTGATGCCAGCCATCTGTTTGAGGCCAGTATCACCAAGATTGGCATGCGCAAGGGCACCTTTCTGCGCGGTTTTCAATTCCGCTTTATTGAACGTTTTGCGCCCCACCTGACCAAGGCCGTGATCGAAGAAGCGATGCGCTGCACCAGTCGGCATGAGCTCGACGAGCTGTTCAAGAACACCCCACTGCCGACCTACTGACTCGAGTCACCGGCCTTTTCAGCATGCAAGCCACACTCTTTCTGTGTGGCTTCTTCCCACCACCAACGACCCTCACGTTCATGCTGATTCGGTAGGGTAGGCGCTGTGCAGGGTTCACAACCGATGCTCTTAAAGCCCTGTAAATGCAGTGGATTGACGGGCAGTTCGAACATCTTGATATAGTTCCACACCTCGGCCGAGGACCAGTTGGCAAGCGGATTATATTTTATCAAGGTCTCGTTTTTGCCTTTAAAGAGGGCATCCTGCTGAACCACCGGAACACTGCTGCGGGTATCCGGGCTCTGGTCCTTGCGCTGGCCGCTAATCCAGGCATCCAATGGCAATAGGGCGCGAGTCAGGGGTTCAATTTTGCGGATACCGCAACACTCCTGATGCCCATCGGTAAAAAAACTGAATAAGCCTTTTTCCTGCACCAGCGCTTGCAAGGCGACATGATCGGGGGTGAAAACCTCTATATCGATCTGATAATGATTGCGCACGGTCTCCAGATAGCGATAGGTTTCCGGATGCAGGCGCCCCGTATCGAGGGTGAAGACGCGCGGCTTGCTACTGAGCTTGCTAATCATATCGACTAACACCACATCCTCTGCGCCGCTGAACGACACCGCGATATTGGCGTGATCGGCCACTGCGCGTTTGATTATGGCGCGCGGCGAGAGGGCGCTCAATTCCAGTTGATAGTTTAAAATGTCGGTCATGGGTGGCAGTCCGGGATATAAAGAGTGGTCAAAAAGGTACCACAATGCGTTCAATTAATTAAATAACCGTATAAGATAACCTTATTACATAACCTGATCGAATAAGGTGAGTCCGGGAGTCTACCGCCTGTTATTGGTCAGGGACGGCTGACGGAGCCGTTTTGAAAATACACTCATTCACTTTTTAGTGTTGCTCTGCGGTCTCTGTGGCCCTACATTAGGCCCATTATTAACCTGACCGTCTTGGAGTGTGCACTGTGGAACTGGCTTGTCTTGATTTAGAAGGGGTTTTAATCCCGGAGATATGGATAGCGTTTGCCGAAAAAACCGGTATTGATGAGCTGAAGGCAACGACCCGGGATATCCCCGATTACGATGTATTGATGCGCCAACGGTTGGCGATCTTGCGCCAACATAAGTTGGGTCTGCCTGAAATTCAGGCCGTTGTGGCCACCCTGAGCCCATTACCCGGTGCTCCAGAATTTGTCGATTGGCTGCGTGAACGCTTTCAGGTGGTGATCTTATCGGACACCTTTTATGAGTTTGCCCAACCGCTGATGCGTCAACTGGGCTTTCCAACGCTGCTGTGTCATAAGCTTGAGGTGTCCGCGACGGGCGAAATTGTCGATTACCGAATTCGCCAGGTCGACCCAAAACGCTGTTCGATCCAAGCCTTTCACTCGCTAAACTATCGCTGTATTGCGGCCGGTGATTCTTATAATGATACCAATATGTTAAGCGAAGCCGAGGCGGGCATCCTATTCAATGCACCGACCAATGTTATTGCCGAGTTCCCGCAGTTCCCTTCCGTAACCGGTTATGAGGCGCTTAAAAAGGAATTTTTAAAGGCCAGTGTGCGGGATTTGTCGCTTTAACATCCATCTAGGGTCTCAACGGTCCCAATTAGGGTCCCAGCGTTGCCATAATGGTGTGGACCTTGAGCTCGCTTTCGGCATATTCGGCAGCACAGTCGCTGTCGTAGACAATGCCACCACCACCACTGCAAGTCAGCTTATCGCGTGCCAGGCTGACGCTGCGGATCAGTATGTTGCTGTCCAGATAGCCATCGCTGGCTAGAAAGAAACTGCAGCCACAATAATGTCCCCGCCGGGTGCTCTCCAGTTCATCGATGACCTCCATGGCGCGCTTTTTCGGTGCACCGGTAATGGAGCCGCCCGGAAAGGCATCGCGTAATACATCGAGTGGGTGCGCGCTCGCCTTCATGTCCGCCACGATGGTGCTGACCAGGTGGTGGACATTATTAAAACTCTGGACCTCAAACAAGCCAGTGACCTGTACCGAACCTGGCTTGGCATGGCGGGCCAAATCGTTGCGCAACAGATCGACAATCATCAGGTTTTCCGCACGGTCCTTGGCACTGTCGATCAGTTCTTGTCGATATACTTCGTCTTGTTCGGCGTCTCGGCCTCGTGGCCGCGTACCTTTGATGGGTTGGGCCTGCATCTTACCGTGACGAATCTGAATAAAACGTTCCGGCGATACGCTTAACAATGAGCTTGTGCTGTGCCGATGGAACACGGAGAAGGGCGCGGGCATCGTAGCGATTAATTGTTGGTAAAGTGCCCAATCGCTCAGTCCGGTATGGCTTTTCGACCATTGTCGCGTCAGGTTGGCCTGATAGATATCGCCGGCAACTATATGGTCTTGAATGCGCGCAAAGGCAGCACGATAGCCTTGTGCTGACATCACACAGACCCAGGGCGAAGGCGTATCGGCCGGTTGGCTCGGGGCAACAATGGTTGGCGCTGAGCGCGGCCGAGTCTTGAGTTGCTCTGCCAGTGCTCTGACGCGCGCGGCGATCTCCGGTGGGCAGTAATCTTGCAGTACCAAAAAGGCCCGCTGCTCACCATGGTCTATACTAATAGACCAGTCATATTGCCCGACGACAGCCAATGGGCCGGTCAGCGGTGGGAATTGAGATGGGATCTTATGCAATTCCAAGCCGAAGTCGTAGGTCAGGTGACCGGCCAAACCACCGCCAAAAACAATGGCCTGATGGCCTTCGATAGTCGGGCAGTGGGCCTTTAGGCAAGCGAAAAAATCCCCGGTCCAGTCGCGCCTGTGACCGGTGTAATCGGTGATTCGTGTCTGTTGTTGACCCAGGTACTGGTATTCCAGTGTCGGCCAGGCTGAGAACCACTCGCGGTCGTTTGATTGGCCGCCCCCGTGAAACCAGATCAAGCCGGGCTGATGTGCAAGTAAATCAATACCACAACGATCGTCTGGGGAATAGGGGATGGGAATCAGGTGCAACAGGAAATCCTTGGTCGGGCAAAGAGGGTGTATTAGTTGAGATGGCGGCAGGCAATGCAAACCGAAATGAACAACGTATCCCATTAAGTCTGAATAATAACCATAAAATGAGGCAATTACATCGATGAGTATTGTTTTAATAGTGGATGCAGCATGCGATCTGCCGAAAGATTTCCTCGATAAGCGAGGTATCCATTTGCTGCCGATTTCGATTAAGGTCGATGATCAAATCTATATCGATGACAAGGACAGTCATCGACTGCAGGCCTTCTATCGACAAAAGTTGCTGACCTTGAAGCATGAAGCAGAATCTTTCCCCTTTAGCAGTGCCGAGATTCATCAGCTCATGATGCATGACATTGTGCCCAACTATGATTTCGGCCTGATACAGACCGTCAGTCAGAAGCGCAGTGCAATCCATGCAAACTGCATTGAAGCCCAGGGCCTGGTGCAAAAATCCTGCCGGCAAAGCAGGGCCAATGGTGAAAATAAGCGAATTTTCAGTATGAGGGTGATGAATTCGGGCACCCTCTTTACCGGTCAGGGGGTGTTGGCTGCCTTTACCTCCGACCTGATTGCCGCCCAGAAAAGCAAACACGATATCCTGCGCTTGGCCGAAGCCTTTAAGCGCAAAATATACGGCTTTGTTATTCCACCTGATGTGGCCTATATCCGAGAACGGGCCCGCAAACGGGGTGAGACCAGCTTGAGTGCTCTGGGCGCTTTTGTTGCCAAATCGCTAGCGATAAAACCTATTATCCAAGCTAAAAACGATGCCACCAAGCCGATTGCCAAGGTCCGGGGTTTTGACAATGCAGTGAATCGCCTCTTTGCCTATGGCATCGAGCGGATCGAACTGGGCCTTTTATCGCCCTACGTCGTGGTCAGCATCGCCGGTGATGAAGCCGGCTTGAATGATTTCGAAGGCTTTCTGGAGCTCAAGGCCGTTGCCAAGTTACACCAGGTTGAAATAATCTCCTGTGTCATGGGTCTAACCAGTGGCCTAAATGTCGGGCCGGGTGCGGTCAGTCTGGCTTTAGCGGCCGAAGACCATTCCTTTGACTAATCCCAGTCTGCCTTTATCTGTCGGGCTGACACTGCCGGCTGAGTGCCGTTACGGAGGCCTAGACACGCTGGGAACGGCCTGTGCCCGGGCTATTTACTCTTGCTCTGGCGCTATTTGTCCTTGGTATAGTAAACCCCGGGAATCCAGCTTTTGTGCACTTTTGATGTTTCTTCGAAGCGATGTTCTTCCTCATCGATAAACCGAAAGGCAATAAAGCCGATGCGCACTATATCGTTGTGCTGCACATCCTGTTCTAAGATTTTCTCTTCATTAACGAAACAACCATTGGTACTGTTCAGATCGATCAGTCGATAGCCGCTGTGCGTGCGCTCGTCGTCGGCTGGATGCCACTCTAGCCAGGCGTGATTGGCTGATACCGTTTTGTCATCCAGTTGGATGTCATTATCGGTGCCGCGACCGATGGACAGGGTTTTTTCGCCCAAGCTGAATTTATTTTGCACTATGTCATCTTTAATTTGCATTAAAATGGGCATTTCCGTTCTCCTGCGGTTGCCATTGGTTTCTGTTTACGAGTATAGATAAACTGGCTTCTAACATGAACTGTCTTACAACATGGGTGAGTTATTAAAACGATGATGAAAACGACTGTTCATTTTTTGTTTGCCCGGTTTATCCCCGGCGGACTCCTAGCTTTGCTTCTGGTTTTGGCAACCTATCCCGTGGGGCACAGTGTGCATGCAAAACTGCTGTCTTGGTTGTGGATTCCGTCACAATTATCAATCGACGATGTGCCGCTCTATCGTCTTTCTGCTACGTCAACGGCAGAAAAGCCCATCAGGGTGGGCTGGTTGGGGGAGCGATCGCTACGCACCCTGTCTTTGTATCAAAGCCAGAGTGCGGCCGACGACTATCTCGATGGCTATCCCCAAGCCCGTCAGCTAACACCCTACCTGGCCTACTGGCTCGACAACTCTGAGCTAGCGGTCCAGGAGCATAGCGGCTATGGCCTGTGGCGTCCGGCACAGCAGGGCTACAAACGGCTGATAAACCGATCTGCGCAGGGTACCTTCGTAGATCAGACCGTTCAGCGCCATTACGGCCAGCCCGAAGTGGCGTTCGAAGCGGTAACGGCCGGTGCCCTGTCGGTGTCTATGGATCTATTTGGCGGCGTCTACCTGCTCACGCGCCAGGCACCCGAGCCCGAATTAGCGGCCTTTGGTGTATTGGATGCGCCCATTGTGTCGGTTTATGACCCGGCCGCACAGCTGTTGTTGCAGGAGGTTTGGGCTGTGGATCATCGGCAGTGGGCCTATGTGCCCGGCTGGAGTTTTTTACTGGCGGCCTTGACTGCGTTGTTGCCTTGGTGGCTGTTGGGTCGTGTTACCCGGCTCTGGTTATGGTCGGCTTTGTTGGTCGTCGTCAATGGCGCCTTGCTGGTGCTGCTGCTGCGCCAGGTTCAGGTCCTGTATCCGCTTGCAGTGCCACTGCTGTCAACGGGCCTGGCCTGGCTCTGGATGCAACGGGGGCTGCTGTATCGTCAGCAACGGGCTCTATTAGCGGCAAAAAACCGCGAAATTACGGGGCTGTGGCTAGGTCGTTTGCTCGATGAGGGCAAGCCCGATGCTGCCTTGCGCTATCTCAGCGAGCAGGACCCAAGCGCTTGGAGCGGAGAGCTCTGGCATGTGGTCGCCCGAGGTTTCGAGCGCAGCCGACAATATGACCAGGCCATCGATTGTTATCGGACAATCCTGGGCTTCGAGCCCTTAAATGGCCAAGCCAAGCGTCAACTGAAACAGCTGACCGAGCTGGTCGATGGCAGCCAGACTCTGGTGCTGGGCCAAGGCAAAGGCGAGTTGCCGGTTGGGCAGGTTAAAAACCTCAGTCTCGGTCGTTATCGCATTGCGAGCGAACTCGGGCGCGGGGCGATGGGCGTCGTGTATCAGGCCGAAGATCCCAAAATTCATCGTCAGGTCGCGCTTAAGGTGGTGCATTTGAAGAGTCTGGGTCTTGATGAAGTTAAACAGGTTAAGGAACGTTTTTTTCGCGAGGCCGAGGCGGCCGGTAAACTCAATCACCCCAATATAGTGACGGTCTATGATGTCGGCGAAGAACATGATGTCGCCTATATCGCCATGGACCTGTTGATCGGCAAGCCACTGTCGTCCTATGTCTCGGCCACTGGCCCGATCGATTTGGTCAAGATGGTTCGTTGGGCTGCGCAGGCCGCCGAGGCGCTCAGCTATGCCCATGACCATGAGGTGATCCATCGCGACGTCAAACCGGCTAATATGATTATTGAAGATCGGGACGGCCGCCTGAAACTGACCGACTTTGGTATTGCCCGTATTGCCGGGGCTGGCCAGACCCAAACCGGCATAGTGTTGGGCAGCCCGTCCTATATGTCACCGGAACAGATGCGCGGCGAAACGCTCACCGGTAAGACCGATATTTTCAGCCTGGGCGTCACCCTGTACCAGTGTATCACCGGAAAATTGCCCTTTACTGGGGAAACTTTGCCCGCCTTGGCCTATGCTATTACACAGGCTAAGGTCGAAAGTCCACGCACCCTGAACGCGGATGTGCCGGTGTCTTTGGTGCGCATAGTCAATAAGATGTTGCATAAGGATGTTACCGAGCGCTATGCCACAGCGGGTGATCTGGCCGCCAGCCTGAATAAGTGGGTCAGTGATCATCAGTAAGGTAAGGTAAGGCTAAACCATCCACCGAGTGCAACCCTGGGTGTTGCATCTGGTCTTAAGGGGTACGATGAATGACTAAACTCCCGTTGTCCGACTTACGTTTCTATGCCGTAGACACCAACGTGCTGATTCACGATCCAAATGCTCTGTTTAAATTCGAAGAACATCGGGTAATTATCCCCATGGTGGTGTTGGAGGAACTCGACAAGCTGAAAGTCGGGACCACGGCATTGGCAGCCGATGCCCGGCAAGCCGTGCGCACCCTGGACTCGCTATTGGGCGCGGCCACCCCGGCCGAAATCATGTCCGGAGTGGCCATTATGCGTGCCGGCGGTGAGGCCCTAGGCACCATTTCGATCCTTATGCCCGCGCAACCTGGCAATCTCGGACTGCAACCGAACAGCAACGATAATCTGATCATCAATGATCTCTTGGTCCTGAAGCAGAATACCCAGGTCGCGGATGTGGTGCTGGTCACCAAAGATATCAATATGCGTCTCAAGGCCCGTGGGGCTGGGCTGTCCTCTGAAGACTACCACAATGATCAGTTGATCAACGATATGGATTCATTGGCCACCGGTTACCATCACGTGGTGGGCAGTTTTTGGGAGCAGATTGAGGCCATCGAGTCCCAGCGAGTGACGGGTGGTGCTTACCATCAGATGAACAAGGCTACCCTTCAGGCCATTGTTGAACGCAAGGTCTACGTTAATCAATTTATTTACGACGACAAGGAATTTGTTTGTCGAATCTATAAAGAAGTGGGTGATCTGGTCACCATCGAGCTGCTCAATACGGCCCTGTTAATGCGCCAAAAAGCCTGGGGTCTCGCACCTAGAGACCTGTTTCAGGGCATGGCAATGTACCTGTTATTCGATCCGGAAATCGATCTGGTAGCCTTAAACGGACCCGCTGGCAGCGGCAAGACAATTCTGGCCTTAGCCTGTGCGCTGGAGCAGACCATGGAAAGCAAAGACTATCGGCGCATCATCGCCACACGCAGCACGCGGGGCCTGGACGAAGAAATAGGCTTCTTGCCGGGTACCGAAGCGGAGAAGATGCAACCCTGGCTGGGCGCATTTACTGATAATTTAGAAGCCTTACACGCCGAGGACTTCGATCCCGGTAGCAGCGCCGACTATGTTGGTGCCAAGGTGCCGCTGCAGTTTAAGAGTCTAAACTTCATTCGTGGACGGAGCTTTCAACAGGCCTTTCTGATCGTCGACGAGGCGCAAAATCTGACGCCGCATCAGATTAAGACCATTGTCACCCGAGCCGGGGAGGGCACCAAGGTGGTCTGCTTAGGTAATCTGGCGCAGATCGATACACCTTATCTGAGCGCCACCAGTTCAGGCCTGACCTACATGAGCGAACGCTTTAAGGGCTTTCAGCATGGCGGTTCCATTAGCTTGCAGGGCGTGGCGCGCAGCCGTTTGGCCGCCTTTGCCGAGGCCCACCTCTGAGCCTATGCTCAGAAAAGAGCTTTCTTAACCAACAAGCCCGAAGTATTATGCTAAGGGAGAACGAAAGGGGACTGTCGTGGTAGAAATCATAGTTATCGATGATCATGATTTGGTTCGTTTTGGTTTGGTCCGCCTGTTGTCGGATGTCGCCGGTATTCGCGTGGTGGCAGATGGCAACAGCGGCCAGCGTGCAGTCGAACTAGCCAAAGAGCACGAACCGGATATTATCCTGATGGACCTACGCATGCCCGGTATGGATGGCATTGAGGCAACCAAAAAAATTCAGCGCTTGTTTCCGGAAATTAAGATCATTGCGGTCACCGCCTGTGATGATGATCCGTTTCCCGCCCGCCTGTTGCAGGCCGGTGCGTCCGGTTACCTGACCAAGGGTGCGTCGACGGACGAAATGATTCAAGCGATTAAAACGGTCATGGCGGGCAAGAAATACTTGACCCCAAGCATCGCCCAGAAATTGGCCCTGCAGAGTCTGGGCGCCTCAGATAATCCCTTTAATGATCTGTCCGATCGTGAAATGCAAATAGCGACCATGATCTGTTCCTGTAAAAAGGTCCAGGAAATCTCCGATACCCTATGCTTGAGCCCCAAAACAGTAAATACCTACCGGTATCGAGTGTTTGAAAAATTATCGGTGACCAGCGACGTAGAACTCACCCATCTGGCGATACGGCACGGATTACTGGAACCTCAAGAAATGGTATAGTCGGACTATTCTATTTGTCTGACTTAAAGCGATTGCATGCCTGAAACCACGCCAACTATTTTTGATTCCAAAGCCTTTTTACGCAATCTGACGACTCGCCCCGGGGTCTATAGGATGTATGCGGTTGACGGCAAACTACTCTATGTAGGCAAGGCGAAGAACCTGAAAAGCCGTGTCGCCAGCTATTTTCGCGCCAGCGGCCTGACCAACAAGACCGTCGCGCTGGTGAGTAAGATACAGTCGATCGAGATTGCCATCACGCACAGTGAAACCGAAGCGCTGTTATTGGAGCAGACGCTGATCAGTCAACATCGGCCACCCTACAATATATTGCTGGTCGATGATAAGTCTTACCCCTACCTTAAATTGTCAAAACAGCACGACCGACCTGGCTTATATCTGCACCGGGGGGCGCGCAATAGCAAAGATGAGTATTTTGGTCCCTTTCCCAGTGCTGCGGCCGTGCGCGAGAGCCTAATCTTGCTGCAGAAGGCCTTCCGCATCCGCCAATGTGAAGACAGTGTTTACGCCAATCGCCAGAAACCCTGCCTGCAATACCAGATCAAACGCTGCAAGGCACCCTGTGTTGGCCTGGTCTCGGAAGCCGAATATCAGCAAGATCTCGCCAAGACCCGTGCCTTTCTGCAGGGTAAAAGTCAGGAATTGATCGAGACCATCGAAGTCGAGATGGATCAGGCCGCCGCGCAATACGATTACGAACATGCAGCGGAGTTTCGGGATCAGCTGATGTTTCTGCGCAAGGTCCAGGAGCAACAGTATGTCTCCGGGGCCAAGGGCAATGTCGATGTCTTTGCCGTGGTTAAGAAAGCAGCCGGGGTTTGTATTCATTTTCTGATGGTGCGCGACG
>Ga0307488_10001646_pt1 | contig 18680 bp, 15 predicted proteins | sample SB02metaG_FD_202248 | JGI IMG/M metagenome (GOLD analysis project Ga0307488, IMG submission 202248) | Sea-ice brine microbial communities from Beaufort Sea near Barrow, Alaska, United States - SB 0.2 | ecosystem: Environmental > Aquatic > Marine > Coastal | place: USA: Alaska | collected... | reverse complement strand
TAAAAGTTGTTACTTATACTGGTTTAACAATTGATTTTTGCCAAAAAAATAATGTGAAATTTATTCTTCGTGGATTACGTAATCCTGCAGATTTTGAGTTTGAAAAAGCAATCGCACATACCAATAGGAAATTATCTAAGATTGAAACCGTATTCTTATTAACAGCAGCAAGAACTTCATATATCGCCTCTTCTATAGTCAGAGATGTTATTAGAAATGATGGAGATTATACTAAATTGGTTCCTAAACCTGTAAGGGTTAAATAGTTATAACTTATACTCCGAAAGCGGCTTTGTAAATGCCTCTGGATTTTCTGCCAAGTGATATCTAGGATCATCAATATCTTCGATAATTACTTCTCTGAACTTTGGACTAGACTTATACAACAAGACTTTACAATCCTCACTTAAATGCTTTAACTTAATTGATTTCCCTTCCGCTTCATATTTATTTACTAAACTAAATATTGCTTCTAATGCCGAATGATCACTAATTCTTGCTTCGACAAAATCAATTTCTACATTTTGAGGATCATTTTTAGTATCAAATTTTTCATTGAAAGCCGTTATAGAACCAAAGAATAAAGGACCCCAAATTTCATAAACTTTAGTACCATCCTCTTTCATACGCTTTCGTGCACGAATACGTCTTGCGCTTTCCCAAGCAAAAACCAATGCACTTACAATTACTCCAGCAATCACAGCCAGCGCCAAATCAAATATTACTGTCAATGCTGAAACCAATATCAATACGAAAACATCTGTTCCAGGTATTTTATTCATTATTCTAAAACTAGACCAAGCAAATGTACCAACAACAACCATAAACATTACTCCAACTAATGCAGCAATTGGGACTTGTTCAATCAATCCTGAAGCGAATAAAATAAATGCTAATAAGGTCAATGCAGCAACAACTCCTGAAAGTCTTGTTCTACCTCCTCCTTTTATATTAATTAATGATTGTCCAATCATTGCGCATCCACCCATTCCTCCGAAAAGTCCTGTTACAATATTTGCACCTCCTTGAGCCAAACATTCTTTATTTGAGTTCCCTCTAGTTTCTGTTAATTCGTCAATTAAATTTAATGTCATTAAAGATTCTATCAAACCAATTGCAGCCAATATTAATGCATAAGGCCCAATAAAAATTAAGGTTTCTAAATTGAAAGGAACTTTGCTAAATATATCAAATTGAAATGATGGTAATCCACCTTTTAAGCCATCTCCTCCTCCATCAGTAATAAAACTACCAACAGTCGCAACATCTAAATTTCCAAATATTACAATTGCAGATACAACCAATATTGCAACCAATGCTTCTGGTAATTTTTTAGTCAATTTAGGAAGTCCGAACATGATTGCCATAGTCAGCCCTACAAGTCCAACCATAATCCATAATTGAGAACCTTGCATCCATACTTTATCTCCCCCTATAGTTTCTTTAAACATTCCTAGTTGTGACAAGAATATCACAATCGCCAATCCGTTTACAAATCCCATCATTACAGGATGTGGAATCAATCTTACAAACTTTCCAAGTCTAAAAACTCCAGCAAGCATTTGAATAACTCCCATCAGAATGACAGTAGCAAAAAGATAATACAATCCTAATTGCTCTCCTTCAGCACCCATAGAATTTCCTTTGGCAACAAGAGCAACCATAACAACTGCTAAGGCTCCTGTTGCACCACTTATCATTCCTGGACGTCCACCAAAAATTGAAGTAATCAAACCAACCATAAATGCAGCATACAACCCAACTAATGGATCTACTCCTGCAACAAATGCAAATGCTACTGCTTCTGGAACCAGTGCCAATGCAACTGTTAAACCACTTAAAATGTCATTTTTAGCATTCGCTGTTCTCTTTCTAATAAAGTCTGTCATTATTCAATTTTTGAAGCGCCAAAAATAATCTTTTATTCATAATTGCCACTCAGATTCTTACATATTTTCAAATAGTAATTTTATATTACCATAGGTCTTTCCTAAAGCCTCTTTTACTTCTTCTTTATTTTTAAAAACTACATCTGTGATACCTTCTTCAATTTGTGGTTTTAAACTTCCACTATAAGTAGTACTCATTGAATACCAATAGGTTATTTTTAAAAATTCTCGATTTTTTCTTTGAAAAAGGTGATATGTTTTTTGTAGTTTTTTCTGAATTTTCAATCCCGTTATTCCACATTCTTCTTCTACCTCGCGAATGGCTGCTTCTTTTTTAGATTCTTCTTTCTCTATCTTCCCCTTTGGCAAATCCCATGTATCAAATCGGTAAATAAAAAGTATTTCATTTCTATTATTTTTCACCAATCCTCCTGCTGCTTTTTCTATTTTAAAAAACCATTTAAATTCAAGCCAAAGCAACTTTAAATCAGTACAATACAAGTACAACTGTTGAAACTTATTACTTTTAGCAATATCAAGTAGTTTTTCAATTGAAATTTCGTCCTTATGAAAAAAAGACTCAGATGAAGAGTTTACAGGACTGTCAGTCAAATAAATTGGAGTATCATTTATAAAAATTGTGTACATTCGCGGTATGATAATGAACAAAGATACTGCAAAAAAAACTGCTGAATTATTACTTAAAATAAAGGCTATTAAATTACAACCTACTGAACCATTTACATGGGCTTCAGGATGGAAATCTCCTATTTATTGTGACAATAGAGCGACTTTATCTTTTCCACAGATCCGTACATTTATTAGACAAGAGATGGCAACTCTAATCATAGAAAAGTATGGAAAACCTGATGTAATTGCTGGTGTAGCAACTGGTGCAATTGCAATTGGTGTTTTGGTTGCAGAAGAGCTAGGTGTACCGTTTGTATATGTGAGGCCAGAAGCCAAGAAACATGGAAGACAGAATCAAGTCGAAGGTGTGCTTGAAAGCGGTTCAAATGTTGTTGTGATAGAAGATTTAATCAGTACAGGGAAAAGTAGTCTGAATGCAGTGAAAGCATTGAAAGAAGCAAATGCTACTGTGAAAGGAATGATTGCAATTTTTTCATATGGATTTGCAATAGCAGATGAAAATTTCAAAAAAGACAATATAGATTTAACAACCTTAAGTAATTATGAATCATTATTAGAACAGGCAGTTGACACAAATTATATATCTGAGAAAGAATTAAAAACTCTTAATGATTGGAGAGAGAATCCAAGTGTGTGGAATCAATAAAAAGTATTCATTTCAAATAAAAACCAATGAAGTTAGAAACAAATAATGTAACTGTAAAGAAATCTCAAAAAGAATTATTTCAATTCTTATCCAATCTTGAAAATTTTGAGCAGTTAATGCCAGAGAATATCGAAAAATTTGAAGTAGATGGTGATTCTTTTATTTTCGGATTAAAAGGAATGCCAGAAATTCGATTAGTTTTAAAAGAACAAACTGAATTTAATCAAATTGTTTTGGGAGCTGCAAGCAGTAAGCTTCCTTTTACTTTATCTGTAAATATTGAAGAAATTGATGAGAGTTCTGCTCAAGCAAAACTTGATTTTGAAGGAAAATTCAATGCAATGATGTCAATGATGATTAAAAGTCCTTTAAAAAAATTCATCAACACACTATCTGAAAACATTGAGAAGTTATAATATTTCACAACTCAATTATTAATTCGTCATAAGCCAAAAATACATTTTCTGGCAATGATTTTTCAACTTCATTATGAAACCCTAACTTATGGCTTATATGAGTAATATAAGTTCGCTCAGGCTTCAATTCATCAATAATCTCAAGCGCTTCACTAAGACTTAAATGAGAATAATGAGGTTCTATACGTAAGGCACTTATCACTAATACTTTTAAACCTATCAATTTTTTCATTTCAATTCCACTGATTGTTTTTACATCCGTTAAATAAGCGAAATCATTAAATCTATACCCAAATATTGGTAGTTTTCCATGTAGAACCTTAATCGGAATAACGCCTATTCCTCCTATTTGAAAACTCTTATTTTCAATAGTGTTCAAAGATACACTTGGTGCTCCAGGGTATTTATCTTTAGTTTCAAAAATGTAACCGAATCTTTCCTTAATATTATCAAGCACTCTTTTATCACCATAGAATGGTACTTCTCCTATTTGAAAACTAAAAGGTCTAATATCATCAATTCCTGCAACATGATCTGCATGCTCATGCGTAAAAAGAATGCCATCAATTTTGGATACATTTGCCCTGAGTATTTGGTAGCGAAAATCAGGCCCACAATCTATTACGTAAGTATAATCTTCCCACTCAACTAAAATTGACACTCTTAATCGTTTATCTCGTTTATCAATTGATAAACATACTGGATGCGTACTATTTATAACTGGAATGCCTTGTGAAGTTCCTGTGCCTAAAAAAGTTATTTTCAAATTTTATCTTTTTTAAATTAAACTGTTAATTATCTATGACAAACTTAAGAATTTATTATTTTTGTTGTACCATTTAAAATTAAAATCAATGTCTTCAGTTACGAAAGGTGATAAAAAGATGTCTAGTGTTCCATCTGCTAAAAGAAAATCACTTAGAATTAATTTAAACGAAAATATTTACGGAACATTTGCTGAAATAGGTGCAGGACAGGAAACTGCTCGACACTTCTTTCGTGCTGGTGGTGCTTCTGGAACTATTGCGAAAGCGATGAGTGCTTATGACAAGGATTTTTCTGATGCAATTTATGGCATTGAAGATGACAAGCGTTATGTTACTGAAACTCGTTTAAAAACGATGCTGACTCATGAAGTCCATCTTATTGAAGATCGTATCAGTCGAGATGAAAGGCCTGAAACATTATTTTTCTCTTATGCTAATACTGTAGCAACTATTGATTTTGCTAAAAAATTTAAAGGTCATGGATGGGTTGGTATGAAATTCCAATTAAGTCCTCTTGAAGATTATAATGAAATTGTAATGCACATTCGGTTTAAAGAGAATGACGCCAAATTGCAACAAGAAACGTTAGGAATGTTAGGTGTAAATTTAATCTACGGAGCATTTTACTTACATGACAGTCCAAAAGATTTATTAGCTTCTTTCTACGATAATCTTGATAAGGATCAGATAGAAATTGATATGATTAATTTTTCAGGTCCACGATTTGCTTATGTAGACAATCGACTGATGAGTTTGCAATTGGTAAAAAACGGAATGACCAATGCCGTAATGTTCGGTCCTGACGGAAATAATTTATTACCAGCACAACAGCTTTATAAAAAGAACATTTTAACTCTTCGTGGTAGCTTCAGACCAGTAACTAAGGTTAATATGGATATTTACCAACGTGCGACTGAATTATTCTTTGCAGAAAGTAAAGTTGATAAAAAAAACGCTAAAATTATTTTTGAAATCACTCTTTCAAATCTCTCGGCTGAAGGAAAAATCAACGAACGTGATTTCTTGGATAGAGCAGAATTACTTTGTTCACTTGGACAATATGTAATGATTTCCAATTTCTCTGAATACTACAAACTTGTAGAATATTACTCAGAATTCACTAAAGAACGTATGGGATTAGCCATGGGTGTTTATAATTTGATACAAATATTTGATGAGAAATACTACCGTAATTTAAGTGGTGGAATATTAGAAGCCTTTGGAAAATTATTCTTTAAAGATTTAAAAATCTACTTGTACCCATTAAGAGATGAAGAAACAGACGAAATCATTACTAGTGAAAACTTAAAAGTACATCCTAGAATGAAGGAGTTATATAAATTCTTCAAGTACAATGGAAAAGTGGTAGATATTGAAAATTTTGATCCCGAAATTCTTACAATATTTTCAAGAAAAGTACTTAAAATGATAAATGATGAAGATCAAGGATGGGAAGAAATGTTACCTACAGGTATTGCTGAAATTATTAAAGACGAACGATTATTTGGATATTCAAAACGAAGATCATTAGATATTAAAAAATAATTTTTCTCGTAATTAAACCTTTTGTACTTTTAAACGTCTAATTAGAAAACCATTTAGGTGATTGACGAACAAGCGCTAGTAAGACAACTTAAAGATAAAACGACTCAAGAACAAGCGTTTCGAATATTGATATCTCAATATAAAGAACGGTTGTATTGGCATATCCGAAAAATCGTAATTTCTCATGACGATGCTGATGATGTACTGCAAAACACCTTTATCAAGATATATAGAAGTATTGACAAATTCAATTCAGAAAGTAAAATATATTCTTGGATGTATCGTATTGCAACCAATGAAGCAATTACATTTATCAACAAGAAGGCCAAAGAAAAGAAAATAGATATTTCTGAGTACAATCTGAATATGATACATACGCTCCAGGAAGATTCTCTTTACGACGGAAACGAAATACAACTTGTATTACAACAAGCAATCGCAACATTACCAAAAAAACAACAATTGGTTTTTAATATGAAATATTTTGACGAAATAAAGTACAGTGATATGTCAGAAATGTTAGAAACAAGTGTCGGTGCTTTAAAAGCATCCTACTTTCATGCTGTAAAAAAGATAGAAAAAATTATAAAATCACATTAAACCATTGAGTATTAATAGAGTCTTAAGAACAAATGACTGATAAAGAATTAAAAAATATCGCTCCACTTTTATACCAATTGAAAAAAATGGGTAGTGGTTTTTCTGTACCAAAAAATTATTTTGAAACGGTAGAAACTACAATAGGGTTTGATATTTTTAGTGCTAATAAAGAGCAAGTATTTAAAACTCCTGAAAATTATTTTAAAACTATTGAAGATAGTGTTTTAAATCATATACATAAAACTGATGCTGCATTTTCGATTCCTGAAGGCTATTTTGACACAATTGAAGACAACGTTTTAGAAAAAATTAATAAGGAGCATAAAGTTATCAGTCTGAAGAATAGAATTGTAAAACAGTTTATTCCATTTATTGCTGCTGCTTCATTATTACTATTTATTTCATTGCAGTTTTTTAACACTCATGATACTGATTTATTTGTGAGTCTTGAAACGTCCGAAATAGAGAACTGGATTGAAAATGATGAATTGGGACTGAACTCCTACGAGATCGCCTCTCTTTACGACGATATTGATATAGAAAATTTAGATATCAATTCATTATACGATGATGATGAAATGTTGAATTACCTCAATGAGGTTGATGTTGAATCTTTAATCTTAACAAATTAAAAATGAAGAACATGAAAAAATATATACTCTTATTTTTAACGCTAACGTTTTTCATTAGCATTAATTCTTATTCGCAAGAACATGGAGGAAAAAATCGATTTAAAACTCTAAAAATCGGATTTATTACCGAAAAGCTAGACCTTACAATTAAAGAAGCAGAAAGTTTTTGGCCTATTTATAATAAGTATCAAGATCAAATTCATTTACTGAGGTTATCTGAAAAATCAAAATTATTAAAAAATATCAAAGAAAGAGGCGGATTAGAAAGTTTATCTGATGTAGAGGCGGAAATATTACTGAATAACGTTATTGATATCAATAAACAGATTCATGAAAATGAACAAAATATGTTTTCAGATTTAAAAGGAGTTTTGTATGCTAAAAAGTTACTAAAACTATATCGTGCAGAAAAAGATTTCAATCGTAAGATCCTTGAACAGTATAAAAAACGACGACAAGGAAGCCGTCGAATTGATTAAAAAAAACGGAAGCAATTTACTTCCGTTTTTTTTTATGAGTACATTTTCTTTCTCAATTCTTTCACCTTAGGATCTTTTAAATATTCATCAAAAGTTGAGAGTCTATCAATCACACCTTTTGGCGTGATTTCTATTATTCTTGTAGCAACGGTTTGAGCAAACTCATGATCATGAGTAGTAAACAATACAGTTCCTTTAAAGTTCTTTAATGAATTGTTAAAGGCTTGAATAGATTCAAGGTCCAAGTGATTGGTAGGTTCATCAAGCATCAATACATTGGCTCTTAACATCATCATTCTCGATAACATACAACGCACTTTTTCTCCACCTGAAAGTACATTACATTTTTTTAACGCTTCTTCTCCACTGAAAATCATTTTACCTAAGAAGCCACGCAAGAATACTTCTTCACGTTCCTCTTCAGTCTTAGCATATTGACGTAACCAATCTACTAAATCTAATTCAGCATTTTGAAAAAATTCAGCATTTTCAAGTGGTAAATACGATTGTGATGTGGTAACACCCCAAGAAAACTTACCGGAATCGGCTTTAGAATCTCCATTAATAACCGCATAGAATTCAGTTACAGCACGAGAATTCTTAGAAATCACAGCAACTTTATCTCCTTTATTCAGACTAAAATGGATATCGTTAAATAGCACTTCTCCATCAAGGGATTTAGTTAATCCTTCAACATTTAAAATCTGGTCTCCTGCCTCACGATCTCTATCAAAAATAATTGCAGGATAACGACGACTAGAAGGTCTTATATCAGCAACATTTAACTTATCAATCATCTTTTTACGTGAAGTCGCTTGTTTTGACTTAGCCATATTAGCAGAAAAACGACGGATAAACTCTTCCAACTCTTTCTTCTTGTCTTCGGCTTTTTTATTCTGTTGAGCACGTTGTTTTGCTGCCAATTGACTACTCTCGTACCAAAACGTATAATTTCCTGAGTAATGATTTATTTTATTATAATCAATATCAGATATATGAGTACACACTGCATCTAAAAAGTGACGGTCATGCGATACAACAATTACAGTATTGTCAAAATTTGCCAAGAAATTCTCTAACCATTCGATCGTTTCAAAATCCAAATCATTGGTTGGCTCATCCATAACCAATACATCAGGTTTTCCAAAAAGCGCTTGAGCAATTAACACTCTCACTTTCGCCTTACCATCTAAATCAGCCATTAATGTATAATGCTGATCATCTTTTATTCCCAATGAAGATAACATTGTTGCAGCATCACTTTCTGCTGTCCATCCTCCCATTTCTTCGAATTGCTCACCAAGTTCTCCTGCTTTTATTCCATCAGCATCAGAAAAATCAGGTTTTGCATAAACAGCATCCAATTCTTTTTTAAGTTCATATACTGGCTTATTACCCATTAAAACAGACTCTAATACTGGATATTCATCAAATGCAAAGTGATCTTGAGATAAAACAGACATTCTCTTTCCAGTCTCTAAATGTACGTGTCCAGAAGTAGGATCCATTTTTCCTGCAATAATCTTTAAAAAAGTAGATTTTCCCGCTCCATTTGCGCCGATAATTCCATAACAATTTCCTTGTGTAAACTGAGTATTTACATCATCAAACAAAATTCTTTTCCCAAATTGTACAGATAAATTTGATACTGAAAGCATATGTTTTGTTGTGTTTATTAATTTTTGGCAAAATTATGAAAAATAACAGACTTCTACTCAATAAAATGAGACTGATTTTAAATTCAAATATGCATTACTCAATCAATTGTTAAAATAATCTAACTTCATGCATTTTAACATCTGTTTAACAAGAGTACTATGGTATTTTTGTATGTTTGTATGTAGGATTTTAAACAAAAATTGTTCAAAATAAAAATGAAGCAACTCATAACAATATTGATAGTTATTTTTACTTTTATTAGTTGTAATACTTCAGATAAAAGTAAAAAAAATACGTATTTTGGTGGGCAAATTATCAATCCAAAAAGTAATAATATCATCTTAATGAAAGATGAAAAAGTACTAGATACTTTATGGTTGAATTCTGACAATTCTTTTTTGGCAGAATTTGATTCGATTAGCGAAGGGTTATATACTTTCAAACATGGATCCTATAAAAAAGGGTTTGAATTTCAATATGTTTACATTGAACCTACAGATAGTATTATAATTCGTTTAAATACTTGGGACTTTGATGAGTCCTTAGTTTTTAATGGGATAGGTGCTGAAAAAAACAACTTTTTAATTTCCTCTTTTTTAAAAAACGAAAAAGACAATTATAATTTTCATTTATTTTCAGATTTTAAAAGTGCTGTTTTTGAAAAAAAATTAGACTCAGTACAGAAAATTAATTTAGGACAATACACTCAGTTAAAAAATTCTGAAATAGAATTGTCAGAAGGTTTTGAAAAACTGGCAGACGTTTCGGTAAATTACCCAATTTACCGACGTAAAGAAATGTATCCATATATTCATAAGAACAGAATACATCTTGATTCATTTCCTGAAGTTTCTAAATCTTATTATGATTACAGAAAGGATATCAATCTTAATAATGAGAGTTTACTTTCTTTTTTTACATATCATAATTATGTAAGTAGCCAATTGTATAATCTGGCATATTCCAAAAATTATTCTGATGAAGAAAATAATTTAACGACAAATCTTTTAAATACTATTATTGAAAAAATTACAATTGAGAAATTTAAAAACGAATTATTATATCAAGCCATTTATAATGATTTTAGAGAGAATCAGACCTCTTGTTCTATTAATAAAAAGGCATTAGAAATATTTATTGCGAATTCTACCGATAAGTACCAAATTGATAGAATTCAAAAATTGGCTGCTGACTGCGAAAGTATAAAGGCACAGAAGCCTCTAGAAAATTTCGAACTAATATCATTGAATAATTCAAGGACAAATATTAAATCGGTTATAAAAAATAAAAAAACTGTGATTTATTTCTGGTCTCCTGAAATGATGAGTCAAGACATTCTTATAAAAAGAGTGAAAAAATTGCAAAAAAATCACCCTTCATTACTTTTTGTAGGAATCAATATTCATCCTAATAAAGACTCAAAGGTTAACAAGGCATTAGAGAACCAATATATTCTTACTGAACATAGCAGTGCTAAAAAATACATTACAAGTTTACAACCTAGAACGATATTGATTAATGATGACGGAATTATTTCCAATAGCTTCACATTCTTATCTTCTCCATTTCTAGAGAGGCAGTTGAAAAAACTTGAAAGTAAAAAGCGATTAATCTCTAACTTTACCAGTTAAAAAATTCACTTTTGGATTCATTGGATTTCCTGACGAACGTCTGAAAGAAACCAACTGACCTGAATGCCATACAGCATCTTCTATAGGTCCGTTTATTAAATCCCAAAAGGGATATTCACTTGAACCATTCTTTGAAACAAACTTAATTTTAAGTTCCTCTAAATCTTTTATTTCTTTTAGAATACCACTTGCTTTCTTAAAGTTCTCAAGGGTCTGAGTTCTTTTCTCTATATAAGATAATTCTGAACGTTCTATTGTAAAATCTGTCGGCACTTCACTGACCGTATTTACTATTATTTTTGAAAGCTCATAAACGTGATCTATCGTTTCTAACACTGTTCTGGCACCTTCACTTGGTCTATATACTAAATCCTCTTCTCTTAAATCCTCTGTTGACCATCTATATCGAAACCCCAATCCATCAATCATTCTTGCTGATACGGTTCCCACTGTATATGTTTTATAATATTCTGGAACTTCATAATAAGGTAGATCATCCATAGATTTTTCTTCTTGAGCAACTATTTGGATTACAAATGCAATTAGCATAAAAAATAGAGATACATTTTTCATGAAATATAGGTTTTTATTAACCTCAAATTTACAACTTATGAATCAACTATTACACGCATAAAAAAATTTATTTCGGCTTTAAATTATTATTTAGTTCTATTAATAATACGTAAAACGTTTTACTTTAGAAATATGTTTTGCCAATCTGATCACTTGATGACTATATCCATATTCATTATCATACCATATATATAATACAACTGTCTTTCCATCTTCAGTTGAAATAGTCGCATTACTGTCATAAATTGCTGGAGCAGATGACCCAACGATATCTGAAGAAACCAATTCATTATCCAATGAATACTTTATTTGCTCTACAAGATCACCTTCTAAAGCATATTCTTTCATTATAGAATTTATAGTATCCAAACTTGCTGATTTTTTTAATTGCAAATTCAATATTGCCAATGATCCGTTAGGGACAGGAACTCTGATCGCATTGGAAGTTAATTTTCCCTCCAGAGATGGTAAGGCTTTAGAAACTGCTTTTCCTGCTCCAGTTTCAGTAATAACCATGTTTAATGCTGCTGCTCTACCTCGACGGTATTTGCTATGCATATTATCAACCAAATTCTGATCATTAGTATATGCATGAATCGTTTCAAGATGTCCATTTATTACTCCAAAATTATCTTCAATAACTTTTAAAATAGGTGTAATAGCATTGGTAGTACAAGAAGCTGCAGAAAATATATCTGTAGTTTCTGAGGTATGCTCAAGATGATTCACGCCATAAACGATATTAGGAATCCCTTTTCCTGGAGCGGTTAATAAAACTTTATCAACACCAGTAGCAACCAAGTGACGGCTCAAAGCCTCTTTATCTCTAAAAGCACCTGTATTATCAATTACCAAAGCATCACTTATTCCGTATTGTGTATAATCAATCTCCTCTGGAGCATTTGCAGAAATAATATGTACAGTTGTACCATTAATTACCAATGCCTTTTTTTCCACATCAATACGTACTGTCCCAGAAAAATCACCATGTACAGAATCACTTTTTAACAGTGAAGCTCTTTTTTCTAAAACAGTTTCATCGATTTTTCCTCTAGTAACAATAGCTCTTAAACGCATTTGCTGACCTTTTCCAGTCTTACTCATTAATTCTCTTGCAACCAACCTTCCTATTCTACCAAAACCATAAAGAATCACATCTTTAGGCTTTATTAAGTCTGTATTATGTGCATCTTTTAATTTTACACTTAAAAACTTATAAATATTATCAGAACTATCCATCTGATATTCATAAACCAATTTTCCTATGTCAAGTTTAGATGGAGGTAAATTCAATTGCTTAATCGTCCTTGTAATTTCAACTGCATCAAAAATTGATATTGATTTACCAACAAATTCTGTAGCGTACTCCAGTAAGTTTAATATTTCACTTACATTTCTATCAATCAATTGGTTTCTAAACATCACCAATTCTATAGTATTATCATACCATAAATCACTAATCAACTTAATAAATTCAACAGAAGCTCTTCTCCTATCTGTCTGGAAAGTTAATTCTTGCTCGTATGTTTTTTCATCCATTGTTTTTGAATTAAAAATTTATAAATTTCCTGCAAACTTATGAAAACTAAAACGTTTTCGTAGACTTATATTAATAAAAAAAACCGATACATATTGTATCGGCTTTAAGTATTGAAGCGCATAACTTTTTATTGATAAATATAACGCTCTCTGACTCCATTTTCACTAAGAACTTCAAGTACAAGTCTGCTTTGAGAATTTAAATTATTCACAAGAGAACTTACATCTTCTACTGTATTAATTACTTGTCCATTAATTCCTGTAATAATCTGACCTCTTTTTAATCCTAGATACTCTAGTTTTGGATTATTAATGCCCGATATTTTAACTCCTTGTTTCAATTTATGGATCTTTAATTCTGAAGAACTTAACGGTTCCAAGTTCAATCCTAAACGGTTTACAGTAGTTGTTTCGTTTTTATATAATTCTACAGGAATGACACTTTGGCTTCCGTTTCGTATAATCGTAAAATCTATAACATCGCCAGGTCTTTTGGAACTTAAAAAACCGCTTAAGTCTGCAAATGTAGATACCTCAACATTATTGGCTTTTACAATAATATCATTAATTTTAATACCAGCCTTTTTCGCTCCACTTTCTTCCAATACATTGGTAATTATCACTCCTTCAGTATTCGTCACATTAAAATCTTTATTGACATTCCCGTCCAATTCTCTATAATTAATTCCAATAAAGGCACGTTGAACATTACCAAATTCCATAATATCTTCGATTACTTTTTTTGCAATATTAGAAGGAACTGCAAACGAATATCCTATATATGAACCCGTTGTTGAAGTAATCATAGTATTAATACCTATCAGTTCTCCATGAGTATTCACTAGTGCTCCTCCACTATTTCCAGAGTTCACTACAGCATCAGTTTGAATATAAGATTCTGTAGTATTATTTTTACTTAATAAGTCTCTTCCTTTAGCACTTATAATTCCAGCAGTAACAGTAGCTGTTAAATTATATGGATTTCCAACTGCCAAGACCCATTCTCCGACTCTCACGTTATCAGAATCTCCAAATGTAATATATGGAAGGTCAATTGCATCAATTTTTACCAATGCGATATCATTGGTAACATCAGTACCGATAAGTTCCGCTTTATATGATTTTTTATCATTCAATGTAATCTCTATATCACTGGCTCCATTTATTACATGATTATTAGTAATAATATATCCGTCAGATGAAACTATAACGCCACTTCCAAACCCTATCTGAACTCGTTGTTTTCCTAGACTAGAACCATAAAACATTTTTTCAAGAGAATTTCTCAAAGTCGAAATTGACTTATTCTTAACGTGTACAACGGTACTCAATGTTTTTTCTGAAGCTTCTGTAAAATCTGTTGCTTCTGTAATCGACATTGGAAAATTCGTAAAACCGGTCTGAAAATTATGCAAACTCTCATCGATCCCTTGTTCATAAACAACATCTTTTTTCTCAATAAAAAGTTTATAAGCACCTAGAGTCATCGCTCCTCCTAATGCTGAAACTAAAACTAAACTTAAAACTTTTTTCATCTTATTTCTGTTTGGATTTATTATTTAACACTCAAAATTATAAATTTATTGCCATCATAAAAACAGATTAACGCAATTTTAACAAAAAAAAATGTTCATAATTACAAACCTCATCAAAAATTAACAAAAGTTGTAAAACTATTAAAAAAAGACAAAAAAAAGCCACCAATAAAATTGGTGGCTTTTCTACATTTACTTAATTAGGTTAACCCTTAAGTATTAATTATTTGTAGTAATAACTAGTACTCTTCTGTTAATCTTTCTACCCTCACTAGTATTATTGTCAAATCCTGGGTTCAATTCACCTCTTCCTGCAGAAACTAATCTATCAGAGTCTACATTTCCTGTAGATATAAGGTAATTTAAAACAGCATTAGCTCTTTGTTCAGATAACACTTGATTCCTAGCAGTAGACCCAGTATTGTCAGTATGACCTTCAATAAGGAATTTTGCTTTAGAATAATCATTCATTATAACTGCAATTTCATCCAAATTGGAAGTAATTCCATTTTGGAAACTAGATTTACCCGTTTGGAATAAAATCTTTTTAGCATAATCGTCAATTAAATTAGTGGAATCTTGATCAATTAATGGACAACCATCATTATCAGCTGAACCAACTAAATCAATACACTTATCATCTTTATCTAGGACACCATCGCCATCAGTATCAGGCCAAGGACATCCGTTATTTTCTTTAGGTCCAGCAATACCTGGACATAAATCATCTTCATCAAGATCTAGTACACCATCATTATCAAAATCTGGACAACCCCAAGTTTCACTTGGACCTGCATTAAAAGGACAACGGTCAATATCATCAGTAACACCGTCACCGTCTGTATCAACTGGTTCTGGTTCTACAAAAGGACATCCATCTACTTCACCAGCAACATCAGGACAAGCATCATCTTTATCAAGTACACCATCACCATCACGATCACGATCTCTTTTTCCAAAGTTAAAACCTAAACTAATTGAAGGCTGTACAAAAAATGAAGCAGAAAAATTATCAGCTTCTAATACTGGTAAACCAGGTCTAGGTAATGTTGAACTATACGCATAATTATATGCCATAGGTACAATTCTTACTCCCATAAAAAGTTCTTCAGTAAAGTAATAATCTACACCAGCCACAGCTTGTATACCAAAAGAATTAGTCTCAGTATGTCCAACACCTAAATCTCTAATATCACCATCTACAGTAATTGTAGGATCATACATTGATCTTCTCGCATAGTTATATGGTACAGAAACTCCTATAAAGGGAAATAATTTCTTACTTTCTGTTTTGAACAAATATTGTGCACCAACGGTTACATTTACATCAATGTTTTCATCAGCAATTACTGCAGAATATTCTGGTAAATCACCAGCAGCAGGAATACCTAACTGTGAAGGAGTATTACTTAAAATAGTACCTCCAGTTAATGTTAATGCCCATCTATTACTTAGATAGTATCCCATTTCAACACCTATCATATTAACAGGATTATGATTAGGAGAAACTAACGCACTAGGCGTGTTTGCACCAACAGTACCATTATCAGTAGGATTATTCAAACGATTCAAATAGGATCCTTTTCCAAGAAGTAATCTCCCAGTAAAATCACCTTTCCTTGGTCCAAATAAGTTGTCAACAGAACCTTCTATAGAGTCTTCAGAAGTCTCTACAGTTGAGTTTACATCCTGTCCGTAAACACTTACAAACGCAAGTGAAACGAATAAAACTAAACTTAAAATTATATTTTTTTTCATTGTTTTGGTTCTTTAAGGTTTAAAATTAATTTTTAAAAGAACTTGGAAACTACCTTGCTCCCAAGTTCTTTTAGTTTTTTCTTCTTAAAGAAATATTAACCGGCTAAAGCAGCTAACATTAAATCCCAGTACTCAGCAGCTAGTGTGTTATAAGCTAAAATTTGGTCTTCTATAACAACTAATTCATTTTGTAATTGTGTAATTACAGATTGAGCAGCAGCTTCATCAATAGAACCTAAAGCTATAAGAACTTCTTGAGACTCAATCGCATCATTACTAGCAGAAATACCCATTAACATATCGTCTAATGTTTCCTGAAGATCTGCATTATCAAAATTAATTGCATCAAGAACCAATAAAATCATATCATATTCCATATCCAATGCATCCAATTGTGCATCCATAGAATCATACTCATTGATCATATCCATTAGTTCAGTCAAATCAACACCAAGAGTCAAAAGAAGACCCTCCAAAGCAGCCTCAGCAGCATCAAATTGAGCTTGAACTTCAATAAGCATTGCTTGCATACCTACTAAACCAATATTTGCCTCAAGAAGCACATGCTCTATATCATCAATGACTTGTTGCAGACAATCAGCATCACATATTAAAGCATCAGCTAATACATCTTCAGCAGCTTCTACAGCAGTTTCAGCAGCATCTACAGCAGCGTCAGCAGCAGTTTCAGCAGCGACTATAGCAGCGGCTCCAGTGACTCCAGCAGCGTCTACAGCAGCGACTCCATCGACTCCAGCAGCAACTACAGCAGCGTCAGCAGCAACTACAGCAGCGTCAGCAGTAACTACAGCAGCGTCAGCAGTAACTACAGCAGCGTTAGCAGTAACTAAAGCAGCGTTAGCAGTAACTACAGCAGCGTCAGCAACGTCGAGAACTCCTTGTGCAAGAACTATTGCAGCTCCATTATCTTCAAAGATTGCAACTTGTGCATTATACTCCGTATTTGCATCAACAAGATTTTGATCAACTACACCTTCAGCAGCTAATGCAGTATCATAGTCTGCTTGAGCTGTCTCTAGAATAGCATCAGCAGCTAATTTTTTTGTAGTTGCAGTAGTAAATCTATCTACGTTTGACGGAGCAGTTAAATCATCAAATTCAACATTCCAGTAATTACCTTCGTCATCACCACCACCAGTAACCATGGAACCCCATGAATTAGTAGTATAGTTTCCAACAACTGGAGCTACAGTTCCATCAGTATATACAGGACCTACAAACATTACATCAGCAGCATCCGATTGAGGAGTTGTAACAACTGTTAATACTTCTCTATAAGAATCCGGGAAAGTATCACTATGATCTCCTAATTCACCATCAGCACCAGCATAATCTTGTGTATACGTAGTTCCAGTAGGATCAGCATCAAATAATGATCTTGCAAGATCATATTCAACTACTGCAGATGCCTGAGCAGCTATTTCAGCAGTAAGAACAAGTAATTCTGCAGCAGCACCATCATTGGCAGCAGCAGCATTTGTAGCAGTAACTAATGCTGAAGCAGCATTATTTACAGCAGTTTCTTGAGCATCCCATTCAGTTTGTCTAGCATCTCTTTCACTTAAAGCGTCTGCAGCAGTAACTACAGCAGCGTCAGCAACATCATCAGCAGCGTTAGCAGTAACTACAGCAGCGTCAGCAACATCATCAGCAGCGTCAGCAGCAGCGTCAGCAGCGTCAGCAGCAGTTTGAGCAGCGTCTACAGCAGCGTCAGCAGCAGCCTCAGCAGCGTCTACAGCAACGACAGTAGCGTCTACAGCAGCGGCTACAGCAGCGTCTCCATCGACTCCAGCAGTAACTACAGCAGCTTCTGCAGTATCTATATCAGCTTGTAGGCCAGTCAAATATGTAGGATTATCTGCAAGAGCCAGTTCTGCTTCAGCAACATCTTCTTCTAAAGACACAATGGCTTCTTCTATATCTTCAACAAACTCTTGAACTTCATCAAGATCATCTTCTGCATCATGATAAGTTCCTTCTATGTCGCCCATACCTTCCATTGCTTCTACTAATGGTATGATTTCAGATTCTAAAACAGCCATGTCCACTTCCAATGCTTCGTAAGCTGCGTTATTTTCCTCAAGCGATACTTGCAACTCAGAAGATAAAGATGCAGAAGTTGAAGGATCTGCAATAACAGATGCTAAAGTTGCAGCAGCTGCTTCTTGAGACGCTAAATCAGCTTGTAGGCCAGTCAATATATCTTGTTGTTGTGCTAGGTAGTACTCCCAGGTAACATTACCTGCGGTCTGAATTAACAACTGAGCAACTTCAATGTCGCTCTGTTTCATCATTGCTAAACCTTCCTGAATAATTGCAGCATTTTTAGCAGACATATA
>Ga0307488_10001645_pt1 | contig 18691 bp, 26 predicted proteins | sample SB02metaG_FD_202248 | JGI IMG/M metagenome (GOLD analysis project Ga0307488, IMG submission 202248) | Sea-ice brine microbial communities from Beaufort Sea near Barrow, Alaska, United States - SB 0.2 | ecosystem: Environmental > Aquatic > Marine > Coastal | place: USA: Alaska | collected... | reverse complement strand
ACAATATTAGTAAGGAAGAACTTACAACGACAAAAACAGAAAGAGCTAATATGGACGTCCATCCAGGAGCAAAGATGGGGTATGATGGTGGTAAATGGCAAGTAATTGAGATACATGATAACCCACTGGGTAAAGAAGCAGCATGTTACTATGGGGGTCAGAATAGAGAAACAAGGTGGTGTACTTCGAGTCCAGGATTAACATACTATGACCGTTATATTAAAGATGGACCACTATATGTTGTATTAGATAAAACAGATACGGAAGTAGCACAACCACAAGGAAGAGATGTGGAGTCACACAAACAAACAGGATTGCCAAAAAAACGATACCAATTCCACTTTCCTAGTAATCAATTTATGGATATTGATGATAGGAGTGTAAGTCTAGAAAATTTTTTAAATAGTGATGGGAAAGAATTAAAAGAATATTTTAAACATGAATTTGCCTCAGCCCTAACAGACCAATCAGGTGAACAAGTTGCAATACATTATCCTAATGATAAAGTATCTAGGTTTATCGCTTTATATGGGTTAGACGAGTTTGTAGATAAGTTACCTAAAAACTTAACAAGGTTTGATTTCGATACTAGAGATAAGAAAGAATTACCATCTATGCCTTTACCTAAAAGACTATTTACTGATTTTCCACAATTAAAAGTACTGCACATTGAAGGAATCCTACAAGACATACCAGAAGAAATAGGTGGATTAAAGAACTTACAGTTTTTATCCATCCCAGACAACCCAAACCTAAAATCCCTACCAGAGTCTTTAGCAAACTTAGAAAATTTAGAAGTTATAAATATAAGAAATACACCAGCAGTTTTACCAGCAGCCCTTGAAGAAAAATGGAAACAAGGTGACATTGTTATAGTCAAGTAAGATAAATTTTCTTATATTTATTTTATGCAAAATATGGATATAGACATAGAAATATATTTAAAAAGAATTAGAGCTTTTTTTGAGTCCCAAAAAGGTGATGTGGAAAAGTTATTAAATTCACCTGGTGTTGACTTAGACTTGTTAATGGAACAGATACAACTAATTGCTACAGAAAATTACAAAGAATTAGCGGACCCAACCCTAACCAAAAACCAAATATTAATAGCGGTTAATGTTATAAAATATAAAAAACTCAATAAAAATAGGGATTTAGAACTAATACCAATACAGGTAATTAATGGTTTTGAGATATATCTAAATTAGAAAGTACCACCTTCAATCTCACTAAAATATAGTTTAGAAGTCGCTGATACGGAACCTACAACAGTTAATTCTTTATTTGGTATGGTGTTCGTACCGACACCCATTTTTGATGAAGCTCTAACCATTCCGGTAAATGTGGTACCGGTTGAACAAGGATTGATAACGTCAATGAACATAGTACAAGCTGTAAGTGTAGTGTGGGTGTTACCCGTAACACATTCTCTAACTTGACTACAGAAATCACCAAAACCCGGAATGTCGATACCACAATAGGCTGCTGTGTTTAGAGCTTGTTGTCTAATCTCTAAAATTCTTGCTGTATTTATTCCTCCCGGTACGGCATTAAAACAAGGGTCACCTGGTTTACAAAATCCCATATTAAATTCTTAACAATTTGCCTTCCTTCCACGCTAGGTAGTTAGGGCCTAAACTGTAAACAAATTGTCTACCTTGTCTTTCCATTTTTACAATACCTGAATCTTTAATAGACGAAAAGAACATATTGTTGTGCGCTCTAGGTCTTGGATACCCTAAAACCTCTTCATAGAATTGATTTGATGTTTTTCTAGGGTTATTTGTGAGATAGTCTACAAATTTCTGAGTCATAGTACCTTCCCTTGGCGGGTACTTAAATTTGAAGGTTGATACGTAGGAGTTAGGTGACCAAGTTGAGTACTCCTCACCGACAGCACCAGTAAAGTAGTCCTCATCTAAAACTGACCTAAGTAGTGGTAAATAAATCATACGTAAAAAAATTCTAACACCCCAGTCCTCACTACCAAATCTACCCTCAATATTTGGTTTTAGGTACTGTTCTTGTGGAACAGAATCATTCTCAGTAGCCCCAATATAAGTAAAACCTTCACCATAGACATCCTCATCACTAAAAGAGTCAAAAGGTATTGAGTTTTGACCCTCCCAAAAAGGTGTAGCTTGAACAAATATCGCATCATTTGTCGTACTTGTCCAAGTCCATACATCAACTTCCAAATCCCAAACCCACTCACCACTAGCAGAACTGATGGTTTGTAAATTTTTATGGTTCTTCATAAATTCCGTTAATCTTTCTCTAAATTCATCTAGGGTTAAAAGTCTATTTCTTTTAGAACCGACTAATTCAAAACCTTTTTCTAATTCGTTAACTAAACCAGCAGGTAAAAGAGACCTAATAGCTTCTTCTGTCTCTTGTTTTAATTCGTTATCTGCCCTATCGTACCACTCTTCTTCCCCACTCCATTTTTTATGTAATGCTATCTTAAAGAAGTCGCCCACATCTTTTGACTTATCAATTATATAAAATAAAATTCCTGTTTTAGTGTAATTATCAAAGTGTTGGGTTTCTTCTGTGGATGCTGTACACCATTTGGTTGATGAACCATAATAACATGAACCTTCATGGGTATTTGGCTTAACTAATAACCATCTATCGTCTTCAAATAATTTATCCACACCCGCTTTTGCTGAATTATCTCTTTCTTTTTTAGTTTTTATTGAGTCTATCTCATCCATTACTCTTTCCAGTTGTGCTAAATCCTCATAAGAATCTATATTTTTAGGTGAGGTTACTATTCGTGGATTAGCAAAACCCAAATCCATCATAAGAGCTGGAGTCAATCTAGTTACATTATTGTTGAATCTTTGCACTAAGGATGATATATCGTTAGGACTGGTACCTCTTTCTTCTGGATTAAGATACATTTTAACCATCCACATAAGATACTTGTTGTTACCTGAAGGGTCATTCTGTACGAAATGTTTTAACACACCATCTAAATTAGTCTCCGACCCAATCCCAGCTGGGTTACCTGGTTCTGCAACAGGCCAAGACCCAACAGACTTTTCAAAGTACTGTTTAACGTCTTCTATTCTTCCCTCTAACAACACCGCACTATTTAATATTTTGGTTAATTTCATCTTATCCTCTTGTTTGTAAATATTGTATTATTGTTTCTACCATTTGAGCGTCAAAGAATCTAGAATCAAATTCTGCCACCATATCGTAATCACCACTATCTACATCATAATATATCACATAACGTGGATAATCATACCCTTCAACATACTCCATGACTAGATTACCCTCCTTATACTCATTTCTAGATAATTCATCTATTTTAAATTCTTGTAGTAACTTTTTTATTAATTTAATATCTTTCATCAGTTAGTTTGTTCTATAAATATAATACCACTCACCATCTTCTACTTGTTCATTTTCTATGCCATCATAACCAGCCAAACCATTACCTCTTCCGTCAGATTGAATTACCCCCTCGATAAAGTCTTCTTCATTAATAAAATCACTAATTGAATCCTCCATCCCATAATCCCTCAACCACTCAACAGGTGAATCCACCACATCCGAAACCTTATTAGTAACATATTCTTCCATAGTTTCTTCAGACCACTCCAAATAGTCCTCATCCTCAGAAATATTTTCAATATTCTCAGTAATTTCATCTATAGATAATTCCAAATCTTCTCGTTGACCCTCATCCTCCATGAATGCTAGTTCATCTTTTAAATCAGTTATCTCGTCTTCTAAATCTTCTATCAGACTTACAGCTTCGTCAGTTAACGTTCTATCATCCTCATCTAAATGATTTTCTGGTTCATGCCTAACATCATCCCAGAAAAAATCTTCAAAATACCTACCTACCTCATCTCCATCAATATACCACTCATAAAAGCCAGGTGTAAAACCATCATAACCAATATCCTCTATTAAACTTTTTACTTGTTCGTAAGCTGCATCATCGGACATACTATCATCACCTACAGCGTAATCGGCACCATTGTAACTAAACTCTTCTAAACCATAATGTTGAATGTCCTCATATTTGATATCGTATATGTCATCCCCTGTATCCTGTAAATCTACAATTTCTTCCTCTAGGTTATTTAAATCCATTCCGAAGTCTTGTGCTCTTTCACCATTAGGGTCAGCAATAACTTCAGGGTCGTTCTCCATTCCCTGTCTTAAGTCCTCTATTTCATTCCTTACGGCCTGTATTTCTTGACGATTATCATTAAACTCACCTTCAGATTTTATGAAATTCATCAATGCTCGTGCCATAATACCTACATCGCCACTTTCCCCCTCCTTCCATTCATCATTATCTCTTCTTTCATTTGCTTCTTGTTCAAGACGTTGTTCCCTCTCTCTTCTTCTACGTGCCCACTCAGCGTCTCTGGATATCCGCTCAATCTCTCTTTGCTTTTCTTCTTCAGATATTTTTGCAATCTCCTCAGCATAACTAAATTTAAAAAATTCATTAATGGTACTCATCACTTTTGGGTGTGACATAATATCACTTATATTTTTAGTGTCTGGAATTGGTTTGTCTTTTGCGTCATAAAAAGTACTAGAACCTTTATAGGTTTTATTTAGTGCTACTTTATAGTAGTCGTTAGAAGTCGGAGCATTTTTAGAGATAATATAAAATAATTTCCCATCTTTATTGTAACTTTTAAAGTGATTATCATTGTTTTTAGCGGCTGTACACCACTTAGTACCAGCTCCATAATAACAGGAAGCTGTGTGAGATTCAGGAACCACTACCTTATACATAGAATCCTCAAAGACCACCTCAGACTCTTTATGTGTTTCTACATTTCTAGTGTTTTCTAATCTATAATCCTTTATTGTCGCCACCACTTCAGACACATTACGATATTGATACAAATCTTTTTTATTAAGATTAGCTCTTAATCTGTCAAATTCCTCTACGGTAGTTAGTATATTATTAAGAATATCTTGAGGAACAGGATTGTTAACATCGTAACCTTGTTCAGAAACCTCCTTAGTCCAAATTTTAGCAATCCACTCTAAATACTTCTGATTTTTTGCGATAGCACTACTACCGCTCAACATATTTTCCCACACTTCTGTGGGTATATTGTACTTCTCTTTTACTTGTGATGTTCTATTTTCGGTTAATAGCATTCGTTTACTTTTCTTATATAAATATTTATTAATTACATTATGATAAAAAGAATAACTATAATAATTTTATTAACCATAATTACTCTCATTTATATGGGGGGTTGGATATATTTTAATAAGACGAACAACACGATTCAAAACCTAGAAGATAAGATTAACAATAAAGAAAATACGGTGGACTCCCTTAAGATTAGATTGGATTACCTATATCGAACTATAGACTCACTCCCAATCGGACCACCACTAGACACAGTTAAAGTAAATAATGGATACGGGGTCAGAAAACATCCAATACACCATAAATGGCAAATGCACTCGGGGGTAGATTTAGTTGACACATGGAGGGATACTGTTTATTGTACTGGAGCCGGCACTGTTAAATTTTCGGGGTGGAATTTTGGTTACGGTAGATATGTAGAGATAACCCACGCATTTGGTTTTACTAGTAGGTACGCACACCTATCTAAACTATTTGTTAAAAAAGGTGATAATGTTATTAAAGGTCAATCTATAGGAAGAATGGGGAGTACGGGCATGGTAACTGGACAACACTTACATTACGAAATAACACATGATGGACAAACAATGGACCCTATGCCTTACATTAACTGTTCACCTATTAATGTAAATGCAACTATGTACCACCCTGTAGAGGCTCAATGTGACGACACACCCCTAAATACAGCTGACGGTTCTAGGATTGACCCTAATAAAGTATCCAGTTGGAATTGGATAGCTGTTAGTCAAGACCTACTGTGGTTTAATGGAGGACCTTTTAGATATGGTGATTCGGTTTATGTGGAAGGAACACCAACCAAAGATGGGGTATACTACATACACGACGCAATGAATAGTAGGATGAAAACAAAGATAGATTTTTTGGAAAATATAGGGACAAAACCATATAAATATGAAGATATTAATCTTCATGTGTTAAAATAACATTTAAATAATATTTATTGTTGAAGGACTTAAGATTATATTTAATAAATAAAATAAAAAAAAAACAAGATGATTAACAAAAATTTACCAATCAGTCATAAAAATGACAACCACATGGAAATTACTATGTGTGGAAAAGGAAGTTGCAAATGCCCAAGTATTAACATTGATTTAGATAGAGATGATGTTGTTATAGGTGGAAAAGAAGAAGGATATACGACATTCACTAAAGAACAATTCGAACTATTCATGGTAGAGGTAAAAGGTGGGACTTTTGATAAATACCTAATTAAAGAGTAGATTATGGGTTGTGGATGTAAGAAAAAAAAGGGTGAAATCAAAGAACCAGAAAAACAACAATTAAACAAAGAAGAAAGAGAAAAAAGAACACAACTAATTCGAGAGAAACTAATCAGACTATCTCAAAAAAAATAGTGGCTTAATATCTTATCATTGTATTTATAAGGTATGGGACTGCTATCAACACTAGGAATAATATTAGAACAAGGTTTAAACAATGCCGAAGACGACCAAAGACCAGTTGGTAAAGTCTCGTGGTTAGATAAAGTTCTAGAAACCCAAAGTTACGAAGAACTATATCCTTTTATAAAGTTATTTGGTGGTGACATACATGATATGTATCTCGCTTTAGATAAAGTGGGTAGGGGTAGAGATTTATTAGACCTCATATCCCGCCAATGGGACGTGGAAAGGCAATTAGAACATGTCATTAGTGCATTAGGTGGGATGAGAAAGTGGAACAATGGTGCGGTTGATAATGATTTGATGGATGAATATGTGATTGACCCTTACTTAGTTGATATGAGGTATATCAGTAAAAATGAAAATGGTAGGATTATACTAGAGTTAATGCCTGGTGAAGAATCTAATTTTTTTGATGGGGGTTATGGAGGTAATAGTGTTGATTGTAATGAAGTAGCAAAACAAATATTTGGTGATGGGTACTTAGACTGGGAACCTTATGACCACTCAGATATGAACATAGAGGACTTATTAGAGTTACTAAGTAAAGAAAATTACATAAAACTAGTAAGACATATAGGAACTGAGTTCCAAAATGAGGAAGTGGATGCGTGGAGAGAGGAATTTGATGGTTGGAGGGAGGAAGACCAATTACCAGAAGGTAAAGTTTTTCTAACACTTAATAGGATGAATGGTTTTTTAGGTGATGATAGATATAACTTGGCTGTTCTTATAGGTAATACACCTGAACTAGAAGATGTTGAGAATGAAATAAAGAATTCTTATGGTAGGGCATGGAATGAGGTTGTCCAAAACCAATACTATACTGGGTACTACAAAGCCTTCGAGGAATTTTTAGGTAAACCAATAGGTGAAGGTACAACACATACCTATAAGGATGTGGTGAATCCAGTTACTGATATAACTAAATGGACAAGAGTAGAAGTACCAGTAAAGTATTTTGATGTGACAGATAGAGCAAGAGCAATGATAGTTAGACATGCATATGAGATTGATAGTCCTGAGGATTTTATACCTATGATAAAAGAATTTAATCTGGATGTTCTTTGTCCTAGTGTTGATGACTACCCGTGGGATGATGATGAGGTAAATGATTTGTTCCAAGACTATCTATGGGACTATTTATAGGGTAATAATAAAAAATAAAACAATTAAAATGAAAAAAATTTTAGCATTAATAGTAATCGGAGTAATAGGATACTTTAGTTACGAACATTACATGAATAATAATGTTGTCTCTACTGACAAACTCACATTTACCGAGATGGTGAATCTTTCAAAGAAAGCCGTATTAAGTGAAGTACCTGGTTCTGATTTTTATATAGCCACTACTTTACCTGGTGTAAGAATAATTGAGGCTATATATAGAGGTAATGATTCGTGTCCTTCAGTTGCGGTAACTGTAACTGATAAAGGAGAAACTAAAGTGGAAAAACAATCCTCTCCTTGGATGGAGTGTGTGGTGATTAAATTACCACTTAAAATGACATTAGAGGAAGCTGAGACTAAATTGGCCAATTCCAAGTTTGTTGGTAAATGGACTGAAGTTGTTGTTAGAAGCCCATTAGGTCCAGTAAGTTACCCAGCTCTTTATATTTTTACGGTTGATGGTCTAGGGTGGGTTGCTGTTAACACTATAACTGGAGAAGTATTTCAATTAACATAAATAAAACAAATAAAAACTAAAAAAGATGGCAAAAAATTGTTACACTAGAGAGCAGATTGAGACTGCTGTGAAAGAAAAGGGTTACAAATGGTTTGATGATTCAAACAATAAAGGGTACGACGTTAATATCGTAGGTGTTAGAAATGCAGAAACTAAAGATAGGATAACTAATAAGTTTGATGACTGTGTTACTGTCTCATATAAAAAGGAAGGTGAATGGAAATTTTTCTGTTTTGGAGCTACCACAGACCCCGGTGATGATTATATGGATAACCCAATAGTAGAAGAAAAAGGATGTGCTATTTTAAAAGAAGGTCAGTATAGGGGTTCACATAAAATAAGATTACATGGTGGAAAATACCCAGCTTTAGGACAAAAGAAAGATGTTACTGTTTACCGAGATAAAAATAAAGATGGTAAATATGATTTTGATGAGTCTAAATCAGATACTGGGTTATTTGGTATTAATATACATAGAGCCACTTCAAGAGCTGGTAAAACATCAACGTATGTGGATAAGTGGTCAGCGGGGTGTCAAGTGATTGCTTCTAATGATGACTGGACTAAGTTCTTAAAGATATGTGAAAAAGCTAAAGATATTCACGGTAACTCATTTTCCTATACATTACTAAATTCAAAAGATATCTGTTAGTTTTTAACTAAGAGACTTTACGTTATATAATATTTTTCTTACCCTTCTTTAAAATAATAAATATGAAAGTTATAACACACAAATATAGAGAAACTAATGACGTTGTTAAGTACGCTGTAAACTTAGTAGATTCAGTTAGTGATAGACCTTTAAAAACCTATATACTATCCACTAAAGAAGAAAGTAATGAAAGAGCAAAAGATTTAGCAAAAGAACATAATGTTAAAGACATTCTTAATAATTCAGGATTTTCAATCGTAGAGTAATGGAAAAAGAATTAAATGAAATAATGACTAAGTTAAGGGAAGCTAATACTAGTAAAGATGTTTCTTTAATTGAAAAACATGTCGATGAATTAAATAACTTATGGGAGGAAAACTCTAAAAAAATTATAAAAAATGGTGGTAAAGATGGGTACCACCTACCTAAAAAAATTAAAAATGAGAGTTAACATTTGGATAAGTGAGGAATTTTTAGAATCTCTACATTTATTTTTATGTGGTGATTGTGAATTACCCGATAATTTTGAATATTTCCTAAGGTCCCCAGAACAAACAAAGGTGAATATTTTACACGTAGTTATATCTTTTGACGAATACATTCGTCTGAAAGACTATTAGATGAAACCCGAACATACCATTCAAAAACTTCTAGAACAAAAAAAAAGGGTAGAAAAAGATATTGAAAAGGTACAAAAGGAATGTAACCACACATCAAAAAACGTAAAGTTTGTTTTTTTAAATCCGGATTCACAACAAACTTCTATTAGGTGGGTTTGTGATGTTTGTCAAAAAACCCTACACATTCCCACAGAATTAGAAATTAAAAAATTTATTAGTAAATAAATATGTACCAAATTGGTACCAATAGTAGTCTGTATTTGATACAAATATGTCCCAAAAGTAGTCTGTAAATGGGACAAAGTGGTTAGACGGAAATACTGACACACCACAAAAGTAAACTCATAGGTTTACAATAATTAATAAAAGTAAACTTATAGGTTTACAACAAGTGTATCTAATATGAAACAAAACAAGATAAAATGTAACTTAGATGAAACATTCAAGAAATAAAACAATAACTATGGAAATTAAAAAATGTTAATAGTAGAAGTAAAACATAGTAAAATTGAAAAAGCTTTAAAAATGATGAGAAGAAAAACCATCAAGACTAAACTTTTGCCCACTCTAAAAAAAAATAGGAATTATATTAAAAATTCACAAAGAAAAAGAGAACAAAATCAAAAAGCCATATATCTACAACAAAAATCTGACCAAGAAGACTAACTAAGAATATTTTGGTTCTTCTCCCATTTTGTGTGTTACACCAGCAAATAAATCTCCAGACAAAATATAGTCACTAAGTTCACTTATTTTTATTTTATACACTTTACCCTCTCCACTATTAACTTGATTGTTGTAGTTGGTGTTGTAAGGTCGTGTAGTGCCCACATACAACTTTATTGTGGAGTCTGTTGGGTTAAAGTCTGAAACTCTATAATGTAATGTATATGTGCCCGAAATCTCTTCCTCCTTACTAGGATTTGGGTTTAATTGTTTAAGGTCGTAAATGTTGTTTTGGTACTGGTCTCCTGTAAATCCTAATTGTTTAAGTACCCTATCATGTTCATCATAATTTTTTTTCCTAACATCCCAATCAATGTCAGTATCCTCCTCTAATCTATCAAGCAACGAATTAATGTCATCTTTTACTTCTTGGGCAACATCTTCACTGTAACCCCACGAATCGTAAAAAGTGTCGGATAAATGAGGGATTTCATTAAAACCACTTTCAGATAGGTCCCCAAGAGATTCTAAATTGTACATATCAATTAAACCTAATAACTGTTCGTAAGTTAAATAAAGTTTCATACCACCAGTTCCATCTCCTATTTCTTCCGGTAATATCGTCAATTCTTCTCTAACGTTTTGCCCTAACTCCTTAACCCTAAAATCCTCTAGACCCGCACCCAGAGTGTATAGTATGTCATCCCCAGTTGACTGCCACTCCGATTCAAAATATTTCATCATTAGTTCACTAAGACGACCTTCTTCACATAACTCACTCCGTTCTAAATTTGGGTTTATCTTTTCTAACAACGCCATAAAACGAGCCTCCGCAGCATCATCTATTTTATCACACAGATAGTCTAGTTCTTCCCACTCTAAAGAATCAGCATATCCACCATATCCACCATATCCACTATTACCCTCTAAACCCAGTCTTAGATAATAAAACTCATTATCATCACCATCCAGAAAGTCGCTTTGGAAAGTTTCTTCGTTAAAAAAATATGTTAAACCAAAATCCCCCAACTCTACATTCGCACCAGGTTCTGTTGGAGCTGAACCCCAATCTACTATATTAACTGTTGGTCCTGTGAAAGGTTCCAAGGAATCTGGATTTTTACCGTTCATTACATTATAAACTGCTTTAGAGAAATTATTGGTTTCTCCAAAGCCAAGTAAAGTACTATCTGAAAAATTAACATTATACTTTATCATGTCTTCTGCGGTGTAATCTATTTTAAAGAATTTACGTAATTCTAGAGAATCACTTAAGAAATTTTTTATATTCTGTCGTTCGTCATTCTTTCCTACCACAAAATAATTGCTTTTTCCGTCCCTATAAAGAAACACCCTACCACTGTCATGAACTAAGTGTTTTGTGGATTTATTCTTATTGTAAACTATGTAGTTTGTTCCCCTACCCTTCATCCATTGTTGGTAAGAATGTTTACACCACTGAGTATTACTAGCTAATTCACAAAAAGAATCCTGACTAAGAGGAACAACCACCTTGTACTCATCATCGTCAAACACAACCCTAGACTTACTTTTATCTGTTTGTTCAGTTAAAGTTATAGATTTCTCTAAATGTCCGTAATTCCCAAAACACTCCTTCAACGAGTATTTAATTTCTTTATAAACTTTTGGTTCACTAACAGGATTTATTTCTAAAAGTATTTTAAAACTATTAATGGAGTCTTTACGAATATCAAGGGTGAAGTTCTCACTAATTTTAGGATTCCTTGATATGGATAATTCTACATTATGATTTACACCATTAAAATTGTATTTTTTACCATTATTGATATCTTGAGGTAAAATCCACAACTCCTTAGATTCTACAAATAACGTTTCTCTAATTACATTTAATACATCATTAGAGATACCCAAATCATTATATTTCATAATATGTGAAGATTCGTCTAAAGTGCCAAACCTGGACTTTACCCTCCTAATTATATTATTAAAGACATTCTTAACAGATAGAATACCTACAGATATTAAAATACTCTTTAAATATCCAGAGGGTTCCCCGAACGTAATATCACCACTACCAACTAACTTAACTAAACCATCCAATATAGGGAATGCTAAGAAAGTAAAAGCTGCGACATCCGCAATATTAGAAGCAGCATAACCAACCTCATCAGATACCTTTAAAGCTACATCTTCTAAAGATTTTAGGAAGTCTACAATTCTTGATAAAGCGTCACCTAAACCTTGTTCTCTTATTATCTTTATTAGTTTATCTACCTTATCTTTATGTCGATTAAGTATTATCCACATAGCGGTTATATATACTAGAATTATACTTTGTTCGGTAATTTGTGGTTGTTCGGAATTAATGATATCTCTAACTATTGGTAGAAAGGCTGTAATTCCAGTACCAAAAGTAAAAGTACCGTCTAATATAACTTTTAAGTCTAACAGGGTATTCTTAACAACCCCATCATTATTTTCTTGTTGTTCGTTAATTAAACCCACTTGCCTAAGATATTGTATTTCTAATATTCTACTTCTCATTTTTCTTTTATAATAAATATACGTTAGTTAAGTGTAACATAAAGAAGTATAAGATATTTATATATGATGAATGTAGATTTAAATAACGTACCTTTAGAAGTTATGGACACACCAAATAAAAGAATGGTTGGTATGATGGGAAGAAACCATTTAGAAGGTGCGATGGTTTTTCCTTTTGATGAGGTTAGTGAAAGGTCATTTTGGATGAAAAATTGTAAAATACCTTTAGATATGGTTTTCGTAATAGACAATATAATTAAAGATACTTTTAAAAATGTACCACCATGTGTAGAAGGTCAAGAATGTACACACCAACAATCCTTAGCAGATACAGTTATAGAATTTAATGGTGGGTACCTAGAAGATAATAATATAGAAGTGGGTCAATCTATTAATTTACCATCCCCATCATAGTCATAATAAGGGCTAACTAAAGATTTTAACTCAACAGCTAACTCTTCATCCAATCTATATAGTATGTCCCAAGTAATGGGTGGTCCAAAACCAGAAGAATAAGCATCTTTAGATATTTTATCCATTTCTTTATATTTGTTACTAAATTCTGAGGCCCTTTCCCAAAAACTTTCAGAATCACGAGTACTAACTAAATTAGTTTTCTCTATCCATTTAGAAAAAACAGAATAGTCACCCAAATCCTCCAATCGGTAACTCCAAGAAGAGGCTTTTAGACAATACTTATTCCATTCTAAATAAGCTTTCATACATTTTCTAGTACCGTTACCATCTTTAATCTTTTCTAACATACTATTCCATGTTTCATGTCTAGCAACATAATTGGCAGATTTTCGTAAATTATTGTTAACAATAGAAGAATACCCACTTTCAGCAATCCAAGACATTACTTCTTTATCTGCCCAATCAATTTTATGTAATGAAGATATTGTCTGTAATGGTTCACGTATTTGATGTAATACGGTAGTAAATTCTTTAGGTACTGTAAGATGTAGTGAAGACACACAACCTTGGTCAGCACTTTCTTCGTGACCCATTTTGAAACCTAAATATTTTAATAGATAAGTGGTAAATTGAGTACCAGACCTGGGTGACCCAATTATAAGTAATTTATTTTCTTTATTCGACATAGTCAAAATATAGAAACTATTATGATTAAATAAAGTTTAGTGGCTACTCTTCTTCAAAACTTTCATCCTCAAAATTCTGAGGACCACTAGAGTCTATTTTTTCTTTTAAGGTAGATACTATTTCTTTTTGTACCCATTTAACAAATTCTACGTATCTAGTAGGTGCACTACCAGCTTTTTTCTTGTAAGGACCTTCTGGGTTTCTAGTCGCTCTACTAAAGAAGTTTAACCCACTAATATTAGTAATACATTTGTGACCTCCACTATTAGCTTGTATAACATACCACGCAGAAACCTTAATAGTGTCTAAAACATCTTTTTGTTTGTCAGTCAATTTTTCCCATGGAGTGTCAATTATATTTACAACCATATCATAATAAGAAGAGTCAGTTGATGGCATATTCTGAAGATTATCTTTATATAAAGCAAATAAATCAGAAGTTTTAAAACCGATACTTTCATCGTTAGCTTTTGTCTCCCCAATTCTCTTTATTACTGAAATTGGTATCATGTGAGCTTTTAATTCGGGTTCTATTTTACTTAAAACTTCTTGTGCTATTTCCCCTAAGTTAATACCTTTTAATGCTCTTTCCTCTTTAAATGGATTACAAGAAGCTTGAACTAATCCCATTGGCCAAGCAATAACTAGAAAATCCGCATCTGGATGAATTTTAAATGGTGTGTATCTATCGTAAGAACCCGGTTTAAATAATGCTCCACCACCATACTGAACAATAATCTTACCATCAACACTTAAATTCTTACTAACACTTTGAGAATCTACATATTTTAATTGGTTTTGTAACATTTCTTCAGGACTTGCGTAACCACCCTGTTTGGCTATTTTTATTATGTTAGTGTAAATGTTAAGTAACGACGCTGATGAATTCATGACTAAAGTCTCCAAAAAGTCAGGTTTATTCTTATAAGCTAGTAATAATTTATTTGTTAATAGAGCTAACATCCACTTATTTTGTGGTACCGACCCTGTTTTAGATAATTTAAATATGTAATTCATTACCTCATCAGGTTCTATTCCGTGTTTCGCGTAGTCCGCACTGTCTATAGTTGAAATCTTTTGTATGTCTTCAGAAGTAAAAATGTCGTAAGGAGAAACAACCTGAGAGATAGTCTCAACATTAGACCTAGCACCTCTAAACTGTGTAGAAGTTTCATCTTCAACACCAGACTGACTATCGTGGTGGTCAGTATGTATTGTAAATACTGGCTTACCGTGGGCAAAATCTACTAATACCGGCATTACTTCACCTAAAGCTTGTGGTTTCTTAACGGAGAATTCCTTATCTCCATATTGTATCACATGTGCTGCAATTACATCTATACCATAATTTTCCAGGTAGTTTTTCATAGCAATAGCAGTGACCACCCCATCTAAATCTTGGTGAAAGTATATCTCAGCTTTAGAATAACGGTCAGCCAAATCATTGATATTAGGTAAACCAGTCTCCAGAAGTAAGTTATTTTTATAAACGATACTTTCCCCACGTAACTTAAAACCAACTGGAGAAGATTGTTGTTTGTCTGGTAAAGTCTCTAATAAATCTATAAGTTCTTGAACTAGTACATGTAAGTCACCATCATCAGATAATAAAGCATATAACCTTTGTGTAATTGCATCATCAGCATTAAATTGTTTATTTTTAGCCAAATCCTGTATGATTGGCAAAATATCTACTAGGTCGTCTAAATGTTTAGGCAATTCACCCTCATAACTCTTAACAAAACCTATAGCTTCTTTTAATTTTTTCACAATATCTTTTATTATAAATATCCCACGGTGTATAAAAAAAGATAATTAAGAATTTTGTTTAATATTAGATATTTGTCTTTCTAAATACCATTTTGCCTTCTCTAAATCCTCAACCTCATTAATTTTTTTACCAGCCCTCAGTGTGTACTTAATGACATTACCTAAGGAAAAATTCAATTCGTACGATTCGATAATTTTTATAGCTTCATATATGTTACTTTCCCCACCATAATGAGAAGGGTGATTAATTCTCTCCATCCTCCTCCACAATAGACCCAACAGGCTTAAGTATTTCAGCATATTCATCTTCTAACTCCTTTAATAAGCTTAATACGCGATTTTGTAGTTCCTTAACTTCCTTTACATCAGTTTTAAGGACACTTATAAGCTCAACCCTAGTGTCGGTATCAGCCGGTAGTACTAGGACCTTATAACCAAAGTCATTGACTAACTTCTGAGCAAAGGCTTGTAACTCAGCTTGAGGTGGTACCCTAAGTAACTGTACCACTAATATAGGTTCGTATTTTTCTTCTAATAGACCTTTTAATTGATTTAATAATTCTTTTTCTTCCATTTAAGTTTGTAATTCAAAATTAATTTATTATATTTGTACTATAAAATAAGTAAAACTAATTAAAAATAAAATATTATGTCAAAAAATGAACCCTTATCGGAAAAAGAAATGATGGACATCGCACCATCCATATTTACAACAGAATCTTGTGCAAAAGTATCAGAGAAATATTCATTCATACCAACCATCCAAGTTGTTGAAGATTTAAAGAATAGTGGTTGGTTACCCTACGATGTCTCACAAGCAAAGTCTAAATATGGTGGAGGACTTTATGGTAAACATATGTTAAGGTTTAGAAATGAAGATATTGGTATGATTGACGACACATTACCAGAAATAATTTTAACTAATTCTCACGATGGAAGAAACTCATTTAGATTACACGCTGGTCTATTCCGATTGGTTTGTGCAAATGGATTGGTAATAGCAGACGCGACATTTGATAAGATTAAAATTAAACATCAGTGGTATACAATGAAAGATGTTACTAAAGCAACTGAAGCTATGACTAAAAAAATACCAGAATTGACGTCTAACATTAATAAATTTAAAACAACCATATTAGATGAAAAGAGTAAGAAACAATTTGCTAGACTTGCACTTAAGACTAGATGGTCAGCTGGTAACGATAGTATAGATATGGAAAGTCTATTAAGACCGACTAGAATAGCGGACGAAGGTAATGAGTTGTGGAAAGTTTATAATGTTGTACAAGAAAAATTAATTGGTGGTGGAATTATTTACAACTTACCTAATGGAAGACAACAAACAGCGAGAGCACTTACTAATATCGATAAAAGAATTGATGTTAATAAAAAATTATGGTCACTGACTGAGGAGTATGGAAATTAAATAAAATATTAAGGCATTAAAAAACCCTGGTGTTTACCAGGGTTTCTTTCTACCTTTTTTCAAATTTAGAATTTGTACGAAAAACCAAGATTGAAAGTTCCCTCTCTTTCTCCAGTTGTTTCATCCTCTTTTAATCCTATACTGTAGTTTGGTTCAACGTTAAGACCTTTCCACACATTGTAAGAATAACCAAGACCAACAGTTAAGTTGTCTAAAGTTTCCTCAGTTGGTGCTTGTAAAGATACATACGTATTGTTTTTCAAATCGTATCTACCCCATAAGTCATACTTAGTTTCACCTTCAGCATCTTCACCAGCGTTAATAAGACCGACAGTCCAAGTATCATTTAAAGAGTAACCAAAACCTACGTTCTGAGTTACTTTGTCTAAATTTTCTTCTTGGTCACCGTCATACGTACTAACTACAGTAAATTGTGCTGATGCAACTAATGTCATCAAAGCTACAGCGGATGTTAAAAATAATTTTTTCATTATATTGTTTTTATCAAAGTTATATTCACATTTTTATCGATGTATGTAAATCGTCATCGCGTGTCTACCACCCTACTTCTTTACAAAGAATGATGTTAATAATATTAACACAATCAATCCTACGAAACCACCTTCACCAAGTGAAGTGATAAGGCCAGAAAGATTTGCTACAACATCCATTCCAAATACTGCACCACCTGTTAAGATAGTCCAAAGAATTGTTACTGGTAATACTGCCAACAATACTGCTGATAGTCCACCAAAAAATCCTGTTACGTATTTGATTACATTTTCCATAATTAATTTTTTTTTAATCGTTTATGTGACCAAGTCACTCAAAAGGGATATAATAAAGAAACACTCTCACCATAATTTTCCCCTTTGAATCATACATATACGCTTAATTTTAAAAAAACCACATTTCCATCTACTTGAATTTATCGTAAAAAGTCGAATATTAAAGTTTTTAGGGGTAAATTTTGTTATATACAATGTTTTTTCATACCTTTGAATTGTGAAATTGTTACTTTTTACGACAATAAATAATGAAAAAAACAACAAAAAAATAGGAAAATACTGGTATATTTATTAAAATAATAGAATAAAAGTCTTTGATTTTTTTGTAAATGTTTTACATTTTAAAAAGAATAAAAAATAATAAATGAAAATAAAATTAGAATATGTTTGGTTATATGGTTATAAACCAGAACCAAACTGTCACGGTTTAACCTAATATTTATAAAAAAAAGAAAAATGAATTTAACAAAAAACAATTTTAAAGACACCTTAAATAATAATGAGGTAGTGTTGGTAGATTTTTGGGCACAATGGTGTGGACCATGTAGAATGTTGGCACCCACAATCGAGGAATTAGAAAAAGACTATCAAGATAAAGCAATAGTTGCTAAAATAAACACTGAAGAAGAAAGAGAGTTAGCTGTCGAATTTGGAATTAGAAGTATACCAGCTATAATAATTTTTAAAAATGGTGAACAAGTAGAAACAATTACAGGCGTAAGACCTAAAAGTTTTTATAGTGATAAACTAGAATATTACTTAAATTAATATGAATAAAACAGTTATAATATACTCTCAGGATGGATGTCCATATTGTTCTGAATTAAAAGAAGGATTACTTGAAAATAATGTTAATTACATTATAAAAGATATCGG
>Ga0307488_10001644_pt1 | contig 18704 bp, 15 predicted proteins | sample SB02metaG_FD_202248 | JGI IMG/M metagenome (GOLD analysis project Ga0307488, IMG submission 202248) | Sea-ice brine microbial communities from Beaufort Sea near Barrow, Alaska, United States - SB 0.2 | ecosystem: Environmental > Aquatic > Marine > Coastal | place: USA: Alaska | collected... | reverse complement strand
TGGGTCAGGCAATGCATGTGCGTGATCGAGGCGATATCCAGGTCATTGACGGATACCCTGTACTAACAAACTGGGGGATGCTGCCCGCGAAACTGCCAATGACGGATAAATCCCGCAACGACCATTTTTCCGGCACACTGGGCCGATATCTAGGTCTTTCTCAGGCACCAGGCATTTCTGCAGCCGAAGTTGAGGACAAATGGCGCAATCATGCCCACATCGCCACGGGCATCGGAGCCGCCGTTGCGGCTGCCGAGGCAGTGCCGTCCGCTGCTTCCACTACCACACTGGCATCCATTGAAGCCGAAACACTGTCAGATACCGCATCTTCTGAGCATAACGCTTCGGGAGGGGGCGCGAGGACACCTGTGCCCCCTCCGATGTTTCCCGCGTCACGTGCGCAGTGGCCGTCATGGGTATTCTGGCTGCCAGGTGTAGTGCTGGTTTTGTTGTTGGGGACGTTCATCTTCTGGCTGCTGTTGCCTGGCAACCGGATCTTTCCTGCCCAACAAGGTGACCGAATCGCGAATTTTGATAACCGAAGCGCGAGTATCTTGCGTGAAAGCAACAGTGCACTTGACGATCGGGCCGCCCAATTGCGCGCAGCGATTGATGGCGCGACATGCAGTCCCGAAGGCGACCTTATCCTGCCAAACGGGCGCACACCGGAAGGCCTGCTTCCGGTTTTGCCCTCAAACCACATGGAGAACATCGCGCCGCAGAGCTCGCCTATGCCGATTGAACCCAATACCGTGATGCCGCCTTCTCCGACACGTCTTGTTCCACCCGAAAGCAGTCAACCAGGCAACCAGGGCGCGTCTGCTGAAACTCTGATCCATCTAATCGAACAGACGACTGTGCTTGTAATTAACCGCCAACCGGGCAGCGACGAATTTGGCTTTGGCTCCGGTTTTTTTATTGCGCCTGACCTGATCGTGACGAATTTCCACGTCGTTGATGGTCATAACGGTACCGTCGAAGTGGTCAGCCCGTCCATTGGCGGCACGCAAACGGCGACAGTGCTGGCCATGGCCGGGCCATTCGAGTCCACGGCTCAAGACTTTGCCCTGCTGCGGGTTGATGGCGCCGATGCGCCGTACCTCGTTCTTCGCGGACCTGAAACGCCACCGTCTCTCGATAACATCTACGCGGCCGGCTTTCCCGGTGACGTCATGGAAGGTGAGTTAAACTTCCACCGTGCGATCGAAGGGGACATAACTGTCGTGCCGCCAGTGTTCGTCACTGACGGCATCATCAGCACAGTCCAGAACATCACCGACCATGTGCAGGTCATCCTGCATTCCGCTCCAATCTCCAAAGGAAATTCAGGTGGTCCGTTGCTGGACAGTTGCGGCCAGGTTACTGGCATCAATACGCTAGTGCGCACCGGTCCGATGCGCACGCTGAACATTGCGCTGACCAGTGCGGATATTGCGAGTTTTCTTGCTGTAAATAATGTCACTGCCGACCAGTTGCCAACCTGTGGCCCCGAACTGCGACCCACCCCAACAGCACCTGAATCCCCTAATCCCGCGCCAGAAGATGACTCAAGTACCGACATCGCACCTGATACCATGCCCGAACCGGCACCCGAGGACTAGCGCACTATGTGGTGGAAACAACGGATTTGAAGCTGACAAGCACCACGTCACAGCAGCTCAAGCAATTGGGTAGCCCGGGCCAGCGGTCGGTCGAGCTGATCCGCGCGACACTGTCCGACTGTCTGTCCGAAAGACACGCCGATCTGTTCGCAGACCCCGTGCCAAGCCCGGCGGGTGATCGTATCGATTGGCTTACTGAATTAGATGGGCCTGCGACACGTTTATCAGACCTTCCGGACGAGGACGCAGACACGGTCAGAGTCCAGCTAACAGGTCTGGTTGGCGATATTCTCAGCCTTGCGGATACTTTAGAAAACAACGAAGATAAGGCTGAGCAGCGGCTCGGTGAAGCGTTAAGAAATGCCGTTGAAATCCCAGATGAGGCCAACAGCGTCTTTGTCGTTGAAACACCTGATGGCGATGCGGCCTATCAACCGGTTTTGGTAAACTGGGCGCATCGATCTGATCTGATTCAGGTACAGGGTGGTATCCTAAGCGGGCGTGTTGCCGTGAACACACCCGCTCCTCAGGCCGACGAGGAGACCGACGGGATCGACAGCCAGACCGTGGAGCCTGCCCGAGCTGTGCTGGTTGATCGCAGCCCACGTCCTTGGTGGTGGCTGCTTGTGCCACTGTGGCTGACTGTCGCGGTGCTGACGGCTTGGCTGTTCTGGTTAATGATCCCCACTTGCGGGCTGAAATTTGGAGACAGGTTCGACTTCTGCCCGAATGAAGTGGTCGAAGGATTTACAGACGAGCGTGAACAAATTGTCCTGCTGAACCGAATTGATCAGTTGGAACGCGAATTTGCCCTCCTGGATGAAGGCTGTGCGCCTCCGCCGGAACCCGAACCAGAAGAGGAAGCCCGCCTCACCGATGACATAGACGAGCGACTTGACCGGAAAAACGCGCAGGACGGCGAGTTGACCGTGACATTGGCCTGGGACAACACCGCCGATCTTGACATGCACCTGACCTGTCCGGGGGGGGGGGTGATCAATTTTAACAACCGCAACAGCTGTGGCGGCATACTCGATCTGGATGCCAACGCAGGAAGCGGGCTCACAAGCGAACCGGTGGAACACATCGTCTTCGAAAACCCGAGCCTCGGCGAATACCGTGTCCGAGTGCACTTGTATCGCGACACGGCTCCGCCTACCACCCATGCGTTCAGCCTTCGGATCCAAATCGGGTCCGAAGTTCAAGACCTCAGCGGATCCGTCGACCAGTCAAACAGAGAATGGGTTCACACCTTAACTTACGGAAATTAGATAATGGCAAATGACGCACAGGCGACCCTCCGAACGCCACACAATTTTGAGGACGTGATTTCTATCGTTCCGTTTTCAGGCATTCAAACGCTAGATTTTGGGTTCTCAATCGAAGGGCAGCGGATCCGCACGCCGTTTGCGGAAATAGTCACGATAGCCGACGCCGATCTGGACGGTGACAACGCCAAACTGATTCCACTCAGCGGGGATGTCGACGCGGACAAGGTGATGATGGATGTGCAATCTGCCTCCTCAGAGGTCCACTACGAGATCAACGAACGCCAGGCCATGTCGCCGTTTCTGGAAAAATGGATTCCGATTCCCGTGTTGCGTCTGCGCAAAGAACGCGGCCCCAAGGGTACAGAAAGATATGACAACGGCCCGAGCACTTGGGCCCGCCTTCGGGTGACCGAACTGGAACAGATTGACCCCAAAACCGGCCACAGCCACCGTGTTCAACTGGCGCTAGACACAGCTCTTGTGGACAGCAATCCTGACTATGCCTACCTCGCACCAGAACTTGATGACAGCCGCAACCCTCGTGATTTCCGCTTTGTTGCGGATCCAAAAAATATGACCTGGTTTCTGCGCCGCCCTGCCCCTGAACTGGGCCCAGATGGATCCCACACTGATTTTCAGGCCTGGGTGTCGGATTGGGTCAAACATCTGTTTGATCAGTTTCTCGGGCAGGACCACCGCAACCACCCGGTCGAAGATGGTCTCGCCTTTGAACATTGGGCGCGGTATCTGGCCTTCCTTCAGGTCATCGACAAAATGATTCATGTGCCCCTGTTTCGCCTGATCAATACCGTGTCCGAACGTGACCGTGACGCGCCTGTGGATGTTGATCTCGTTCTGGATATCGGCAACAGCCGCACCTGCGGCATCCTTGTGGAGCAATTCCCCGGCGACGGAAGGGTGGATTTATCCAAATCATATGAGCTTGCCGTACGAGATCTGTCGCGGCCGGAATTCTATTATGCTGGCCTAATCGCCAGCCGTGTGGAATTTGCCGAAATGACCTTTGGCGCAGATCAGTTTGCAGCTGGATCTGGGCGTCGCAATTCGTTCTTGTGGCCCAGCTTTGTCCGTGTAGGACCCGAAGCATTGCGTCTCGTTCAGGCCGAACAGGGCACCGAAACGCTGTCGGGCTTGTCTTCTCCAAAACGCTATCTCTGGGACAACAATCCGACGACCCAGGACTGGCGTTTCCACGCCCATAACGATACCAGCAGCTTGCCCCGTGGTGCACGCGCGGCGATGCAGTTCCTTAATGAGATGGGCGATGTGTTGCCCCAAGTTGAAGAGGAAGAAAAGCGCAAGCTGCGCGAACGCAACCCCTCAAATCACAAACGTGCCATTCGTCCGCGGTTTTCGCGATCCTCCCTATATGGTTTTATGCTCGCGGAGATTATTTCCCACGCCCTTGTTCAGATCAACGACCCAGCGGAACGCGCACGCCATCTGCAATCGGATGTGCCACGCCGTCTAAAACGGATAATCCTGACGCTGCCAACGGCCACCCCTATGCAGGAACAATCCATCATCCGCTCGCGGGCCGAGGGGGCCCTAAAATTGGTCTGGAAACGAATGCAGAACACGGGCCAGACGGCCAAAGGCCAAGAGATGCCCAAACTCATCGTGGAATGGGACGAGGCAAGTTGTACTCAAATGGTGTTCCTCTACAATGAAATCATGCAAAAATTCGGTGGCAGAATCGACCAGTATCTGTCGCTGCTTGGCAAACCCCGCCGCGTGACGCCTGAGGTCTCTCCCACCCCGTCCTTGCGGATTTGTTCGATTGATGTCGGTGGTGGCACAACCGACCTGATGATCACGACATTCCACAGTCAAGATGATAAGGTCTTGTTACCGCAGCAGAACTTTCGCGAAGGTTTCCGCATTGCGGGGGATGATATCCTTGCAAAGGTTATTTCCACCGTTCTGTTGCCTCAAATCGGTGCGGACGTAAGGCAAGCGGGTGGCACCAACATCAACGCCCATATGGCCGAATTGTTCGGTGGAGACGTAGGCGGCATGGATCAGCGCACGGTGCAATTGCGCCGTCAATACGTGCTGCGGGTTCTGGTGCCATTGGCCGTGTCCCTACTTGAACAAAGCGAAACTGCCGACGCAGACTCCCTTCTGACGCTTAGTCCCACTCAAATCCTTGGCGCGCTGCCTCGTACGGCCCACTCTTTAGAAGCAAGCGAAGATCCCACACCCGATCTGCTCGATCTGCCTGAAACCCTGCTCAACTTTCTGGACCTTACGATGCAAACCGCAGGGGCGAAAGACTGGGCGTTGAACACGATGAACCTTTCAATTCCTCGCCGTGCCATTGATGCAGCTGTGCGCGAAGTCATGCAAAGCGTCCTTTATAACATGGCTGAGGTTATCGATCATCTCGATTGTGACTTTGTGCTTCTGACAGGGCGTCCCTCTCGGCTTCCTGGGCTGCGCGACGTGCTGGAAAATACGTGCGTCGTCAAACCGGACCGGCTGTTGTCGATGCATGACTATCGAACCGATCAGTGGTACCCCTACCGCGACCGTGTCACCCAGAAAATCGGTGATCCGAAAACGACCGTGGCTGTTGGTGCGATGCTGATGGCTCTGGCCGACAACCGCATCGCCAATTTTGCAGTGCGCACGGATGCATTCCAGATGCGATCCACGATCCGCTACATAGGAGAAATGGAGGTCACCGGGCAAATCCTTGAAAACCGTGTGTTATTCAAGGACGAAGACGAAGTCGGTAAGATCAGCAAAATCAACATGGTTGGGCCGGTCCATTTGGGAAGCCGCCAGTTGCCGTTGGAACGCTGGACGACGACGCCACTCTATCGGCTGGATTTCGTGTCCCCCGAAAAAATGCGTGGGCGCACACCAGTCAAGGTGCCGATCACGCGGCGCGATTTTGACGATGACGCGGAAGGCACGGATGAAGTCCTGCGCTCTGAGGCGCTGAAAGAGGCCTTCTCGCTGATGGACGGTGAAGACTGCGATGGTGGCGGCGTAAAACACAAAGCAGAGCTGGCCCTGCGCCTGCACACGCTGGGGATGCGAGACGACTATTGGCTCGACACCGGCACATTTATATTGACTTGACGTGAGGAATATTTCGAATGGATAAAAGTCAACTCAAGGCTGATTGCAGCAATTTCGTGCAAACTACGAAAGATGCGCTCGATTGGGTCGCGACCCCGCAAAACGCCGCGCGACTCGACAGCGCTGCCCATGGGTTGACGCGCAATCTGCGGCGCGTGGCGAGGCGTGCAGAAAAACTCGCGCGTGCGGTGGATCGCAATGCATCTGTGTCAGTATTCGGCCCATCTCAGGCGGGCAAAAGCTTCTTGGTGTCCGTGCTTGCGCGGCCCCAGTCCGGCCCGCTGATAGCTAACTATGAAGGCGACGGCAAAGCGCTTGACTTCATCAAAGATATCAACCCGGAGGGGCAAGGCGAAAGCACGGCTCTGGTGACTCGCTTTACTGTCAATCGCTCTGCTCCGCAGAACGGATTCCCCGTCAAACTATCAATGCTGTCGGAAAGTGACGTGTTACGCGTGCTGATTAACAGTTTTTACCGCGATGGCGATCAATCCGAACCTGTATTGCAAGCGGCGGAACTAACCTCCCATTTGGACCACTTCAAACCCAGCGCCGGCATGGGTGCAGGCGGTTTGACTTCCGACGATATTTGGGAGGTTCAGGAATACGTCGAGACCAATTTCGCTCGCGCCGCCTATGCAATGTCGCTGGAACAATACTGGGACCGCGCCGCAGAACTTGCCCCCGATTTACCTCACAAGGATCGCGGAGAGCTGTTTTCCGTCCTCTGGGGCGGCCATGAGGCGATGACAGACCTGTATCTGCTGCTGGCAGAGGCCCTGTCCCAGACTGGCCACGCTGAGGTAATTTTTGCCGACACTGACGTTTTGGTGCCCAAGGATACGTCAATCATCGATGTTAAAATGCTGCACCAACTTTACAGCGCCCCGAACGATCACCCAGTCACGGTCCATGTCCCCGGCAAGGGTGATGTGAAGATCGGCAAGCCCCTCTTGTCCGCCCTTACGGCGGAAATGGAAGTGCCAATGGCGCAACTGCCCCATGACGTGCTGGAGTACACCGACCTTTTGGATTTTCCGGGCGCGCGCAACCGCTTTGAACGCCCGCTCGAGGAGTCTCTGCGTTCGCCTGCCGAAAATCTCAGCGAAATGTTCCTGCGCGGAAAGGTAGCCTATCTGTTTGACCGCTATGTGGCCGAACAGGAAATCACTGCGATGTTGCTGTGTGTACCGCCCAGCAACATGGACACTGTCGATTTGCCGGGCCTTGTGGATGGCTGGATTTCCGACACCATGGGCACCGATCCGGCAACCCGTGCAGTGGCAGATAATATCTTGTTTTTCGTGCTGACCAAGTTTGACAATTACCTAGTCGATACTGCCGCCAGTGGCGATGACGTCAGCCGCTTTGATCGCGGGATCGGTACGACGCTGCATGAAAAATTCGGTCAAAGGCGCGACAAATGGGTGGAAAACTGGGGGCCGGGCGCGCCATTCAAGAATTGCTTCTGGTTGCGTAACCCCAATTACCCCGCAGAGACATTCTTTAAATACGGCAGTGGCCGAGAAGAACCACGCGAAGAGAAGGCGGATCGTCTTGCCGCATTAAATTTGGCCTATAAATCCGCCGAACTGGTGCAGCGCCATTTTAAAGATCCCGACGCGGCATGGGGATCGGCGATGACAGCCGAAGACGGAGGCGTCGCCTACCTGATCGAAGAAATGACCAAGGTGTGCAAACCCAACACCAAGCCTGACCAGATTCAGATCCAGTTGAACCGCCAACGCGAAAAACGCGACAGCAGCCTGCTGCCTTACTACATTTCCGACGACATCGAAGCCCGCTGCATCAAGGTGCGCGAAGAAATGAACGAACTCATTCCAGATCTCGAAGGCGTTCTGGATCGCGGCGCATTCGGCACGTTTCTATCCGCTCTCGCCGTTGAACAGGACCGTGTGCGCGACGCAATTTCGACGATACCCGATCATATCCGCCTCAATGCAGGGCAATCACGCAGCGTACCCTCCACCACGGCAACTCCCGGTCGATCGCGTTGGGGGGCCGCGTCAAAGGCAAAGGCCGAACCGGCGCAGCCCACCGCGCCGGCACCTGACGATGAAAACCGCACCATGACGCGCGAAACTTATATGGCGACCTCCGCGCTACGAATGTGGTCAGATCGTCTGATGGAATTACGCAGTACCGCGCCGACGGAGTTTGGCGTGTCCGACCAAACTGCCGCAACCGTCATTGCAGAGCTGCAAAAGGCCGTTCACCGGCTAAACCTGAAAGACGTGATGTCCAAGCAGCTTTGCGATGTCAGCTATGGTTTGCAAATCACAGATCAGGCCCCCGCCGCCGCCATACTGTGCGCCGAGCAAATCAACCGTTTTGTTGCGCAGCTTGGCTATGATCAAATCCCCGCAGGCCTGCGCCCCAACCTCAAGATGACGGACACGCCGGATGTGCCAGTGTTCGCCGAGCGCCCGCGCAATGACGATGTAAATACCCTGCCAGACAATATGGTGAACACGTCAGAGCGGGTTTGGTTTGACTGGGTTCACGCTTTTGCCGACCTTGGTGAACGCAACGTGCGCGCGGCTGACGGAACCGAAATTGACACTGTCCAAAACACACGTTTGGGCGACATCCTCAAGATTGATCCAACGGAACATCTGACATGAGTGTGCTCGACCTCCAACTGGAAACCAGCCAAGGACCAGCTGGGTACGCGCGCCTGACCCCGATGGTGGCATCGTTCGATCAATCGCCAGTTTACGTGACTGTTCTGGACGAATACCTGGGCAAATATTTGACCGAAAACGGCCATTGGCACGCACAGGAAACTTGGTTCGGCCCTTATGAAATTGGCGCTGACAAAAGCATCGTCATTGGCCCCGAAATCGTTAATCACATCGAAGAATACAAGGTTGTCAATATCACGGCGGGGGGGCTTGTCGATGTGATGTCATGGCCTGATACCATTGCGATCTCTCCAGGGGCCAAGGCCATTGGCGTCGCTCATGCGGACCCCGCTTCAATAATTAGACATCCAGATAACGCGTTGAAAGGCAGTGTCGAAATACCGTCTGAACCGACGCCAGCACCTGATCCTAAACGTGATCCTGATCCAACAATCACGCCCGAACCATCCTCCAACTCTTGGAAATCCATAGTTGCCATGCTAGCTTTGGCCGGAATTGTAGCAACTGCTGTCTATTTCTATCTGGACCGTGAAACGCCGCCCATTATTCCAAAACCAGAGCCTGTAATCATTCTGGAGCCAGAGCCCGAGTTAACGCTACTTCCCGTACCTGTCGCTGATCCCTGCGCGCCACATCAGTTACGTGCCGAAACAAATGATTTTGCAGCCCTGCGCGAGATTATCACCAGCTGCGGTGGTGCCGTGGATGCTGGTTTGGCCTTGAACCTACTTGATCAGGCCGAACGAACAGGCGACGGGCGCGCAGTGATGGATTTCGGACATTTGTACAACCCCGATCACAGTGATCCGCTTCTCGAAGACCAACTAGGCGTGGAGTTAAGCGAAGATCGCGCAACGGCGCTTGCCTATTATAAACGGGCGCTGGAGTCGGGAGTGTCAGAGGCACAAACCCATCTCGATGATCTCTGCGAAACTCTTAAAGACAGCACCAGCCTGATCGAACAGAACGCCCACCGCGACAATTGCACCGCCCCATAGGAGCCTTTTGATGACAGCCCTTTTCCGCCGTTTCCTGCTCACCCTTAGTCTGATGCTATCTGTGGCCTTAACTTTGCCCGCCTTCGCTCAAGAAACGCAGCGGCCCCTGTTGGTCGAGGGTAAAAACACTGTCTATCAGCGCGTTTTGACTCGCATGGATGTGGTCGCACTTGATGGGCCGGACGGCGCGACGGTGGATGATCTTTATGCCTTCAGCCCACTTTACGTCTATGCGCGCGACGGTGAATGGCTGAACCTTGGCACAACAGATCGCAAAGCGGATTTTTGGCTGCCGTCATCCACGGTGGTCGATTGGAAACACAACATCGTCGCAACCTTTAACGCGCCGTCCAACCGCAACCGCCAACTTCTGTTTGATGGACAAGAGACCTTGCAGAATTTCCTGCATAACTCCGAAAACCTAGTGGCATTGCAACCGATTTTGGTGGAAGAGGCCGATCTTGACCGCCTGCGTCCAGGAGTTGGGATCAATGCTGTAGAGCCAGCGCAATTTATTGATATATCGCAAGAATTCTACATTATGCCAATTCTGAATTTCGTTCGGGATCTGCATCCATTAAGTGTAAATGATAACTTGTTGCTCAATGTGGCGTCCCTTCCGCTGGACACCGACCCGCCCGAAAACCCGAATATGCAGGATTTTGACGCAGGCGTCGTTTTTGTCTTTGACACGACCCAATCCATGCAGACCTATCTGGATCGCTCAAGAGCTTTGCTTACTCAGATGGTCAACGAGGCTGCCGGATCCGAGGTTGGCGATCGTATCCATTTCGGGGCCATCGGGTTTCGTGATAATCCGGAGGCCTCTGACGGTCTGGAATACAGGATCAAGGAAATCATCCCGCTCGAACGGCGCGACGACAATGCAGTCGTCATTGACGCCATTGCGGCCGCGGAGGCAGCAACCGTGTCCAGTCCCGGCTTTAACGAGGACAGCATTGAAGGTGTGCGATTTGCGCTGCATGAAACTGATTGGCAACAGGACGGAAAGCCCTTTGGTGGGCGCTATATAGTGTTGGTCACAGATGCGGGCCCCAAAGCTCCGGGTGATCAGAATGCTGCAACCGACACGGATCCGGCGACGCTGCGCATTGCCGCACAGGACAAAGGCGTCGCCATCTTGACCCTGCACCTCACAACCGAGGCTGGCGGTGAAGGTAATCACGCCTACGCAAGCAGGGCCTATTCGGAGCTTTCGACCTTTGACGGCACGACTTATTACTACAACATCGAAGGTGGCGATCCGGAGGCCTTCCAGCGCGAAGGCACCAACACGCTGAACGCCATTATTGACCACATTCGCATAGCCATGGGCGAAGAAACCCAGCAATCGGACGTGGACCGCCCAGAAGGCATGGACCGCCTTGGGCCTGCCATGCGGCTGCGCTGGCTTGGACGGCGCGATGCCACGCAGGCACCGGATGTGATCTCGTCTTGGGTCTCCACCCTCGCTGCCGAAAGCGGGGTGCGTTTTGCTTTTGAACCCCGCCTGCTAGTGACCAAGAACGAATTGGCGACGATGGCCACATTGGTCAGCGAATTCATCACCCTAGGTGAAAACGTCCAAAGCTATGAGGACTCGCAGGCGTTCTTTGAACAGATGCAACAAACGGTTCTGCGCGCTGTCGAAGACCCTTCGCGTATGCAACGAATCCCCGAAGCTGGACTAGAGGATGCACTGGAATATCTGGTTGATCTGCCATACCGCAGCCAAATCCTGCAGTTTGATGCTGAAGTTTGGGGGGATGACGTCGCCGGACGGCGCCAAATTCTCGACAGTTTGCGACCGCGTCTGGCGCAATATCGAACTTGGCTCGATGATCCATCTGTCTGGACGGAACTCTACGACGCATCGCAGCCTGGCGATACGGTGTTTGCGATGCCGTTCGAGATGCTGCCGTAGGTCAGAACCATCATGTCCTCAATCTCCCTCATTGCAGCGCCTATGTCCTGCCTGTTGACCGACAAAGACCGGACCTTCCGGCTCGATGTGTCGGGCTTTCAACTCGACAGCGGGCAGGCGTTGGCCCTGATCGGGCACAGCGGCACCGGCAAAACCCTGTTTCTAGAAATGCTGACGCTGTTGCGCCGCCCGGAGGTTGGCAGCACCTATGCCTCGCTTGATGGAGACGTGGTTGCCGATCTTCTGGCGCTTTGGGGGGATCCTGTCGCGTTGCAACGCCGACGGGCGACGTTGTTTGGCTTTGTGCCCCAAACCGGCGCGCTGCTACGCTACCTCAGTGCGTGGGACAATGCCGCCTTAGCGCAGGAATTGACCGGTCGGATTGATCTGGACTGGCTCGGCACTTTGTTTGACGTCCTCGACCTCACCCAAGAGCGTGACAAACGCCCAGAGGGCCTTTCCATTGGTCAACGCCAGCGTGTCGCTATTGCTCGCGCCCTGGCCCATAAACCGGCCTTTGTGATCGCCGACGAGCCAACCTCGGCGCTGGATCCCGACAACGCCCTTGTGGTTCTCAAACTGCTGCTAAAACTGGCTCGTGAAACCGGGACCGGCGTGCTGCTGTCCAGCCATGATCAGCGCCTGCTGGACCGCTTGTCGATCAACACGGTGCAACTCCTCAAGGCGGCGGACTCGACCGAAAAACACGTCCGCGTCATGCTCAACACCGCTCAGGTGGCGGCATGATCGGTCACGTCATTCGCCTTGCCCTTGCTGACATGTGGCGGGATCGGCTCAGCGCAATTTGCACGGCGATTCTGATCTCAGCGATTATTGTACCACTGTTGGTGCTTCAGGGCGCGCGCGCAGGTGTTTATGAATTGTCGCTGTCGGAACTCATCAAAGACCCCAACGCGCTGCGCATAGAAACCGTCGGAAATACTGCCGTTTCATCCGACATGGCCGACACGATCCGTGGCTGGGACAACGTGGCCTTTATTGTGCTGCGACCGCGGGCATTTGCGGATTTCGTGCGCATTCGCAACCCTGCCAATCGCCAGATCGATGATGCGATTGCACTGTCTTCGGGCAACAACGACCCCTACCTCGCGGCTCCTGTTGCTTTTGAAATCCATACGCTTGTTCTAACCCACGACCTCGCCGATACGCTTGGGCTGGCGGTTGGCAATCCGGTTGAACTAATTTCGAACGTTTCGGGGCGGCCACAACAGTTGCGCATTCCAATGATCGTCGAGCAAATCCTGCCCTCTGGCGGGATCGAAGGCAGCACGGTGCTTGTCCTGCCGCAAGTCGTCGATCTCTTCGAAGCCTTCATCGACGGCTACGCCCTTCCAGCCTTTGGCATTGAAACCGGCAGCAACGCAACCGGCCGCGTGCCCCAGTTTGAACGCATGCGGCTTCACGTTACTGATCTTTCCGCCGTCATCCCCGTGCAGGCCCGCATCAAAGCTGAATTTGGCCGCGACACGAGCTCTGCAGGTGAGATCATCGCCGCCGCAGACGCCCTGTCAGAAAAGCTTGGTGTGGCGCTCGCGATCTTGGTAGTGGTCGGCATCGTCGGACTGGTCGCTTCGCTCGGTTTTGGGTTCTGGGCCGAAGTCCATCGCAAAAAACTGAGCCTTGCAACACTCGCGTTGATGGGTATGCCAGCGCGGTCTCTTGTGGCCTATCCAGTGGTGCAATCCATCGTCTCGGCTGCCCTTGGTCTTGCGCTGTCAATCCTACTTTTTGGGGCGGCAGCATTTGCGGCAAACAATTTGTTTTTTGATCTTTTTAAAGGGGCGGCGGTGTTACAATTGTCCGTGCCCACAATCCTTGCAGTTATCTTTGGCACCCTTGCTATTGTCATTGCAACCTCCAGCTTTGCCGGTCTGCGCTGCCGTCGATTTGATCCTGCCACCGTTCTGCGAAGCGAAGGGTAATTATTATGAACCGCTCTCTCATCTACTCCGTGCTTCTCAGCCTTTGCATCTCACTGCCTGCCACCGCGCAATCCATCGAATGGCAAGAGGTTTTCTACGATCCTGGGGCGGCCCAAAACACTGTCGCAGACTTGATCCTGCCCTTGCCTTGTGGTGGCGCAATGTCATTCCAGCGGATCGAGGTGCCCGTGGATGCAACGGACCCTCTGGATGACCGCAAATTGCGCCTTGGCCGCTCCGATCTGACAAATGGCTATTCTGAATATTTACGCTTTGCGTATTTGCGGGGTCCTTTCGTCACTCCTGAAACCGCAGATACAATGACGCATTTCTATATGGCGCGCTACGAACTGACCGGCGCTCAACTGACGGCGCTGGAAAACGCGCAGGTTTGTGATGCAGGCGAGTCGATTGTGGCGCCCTTGCCGCTGGACCGCCTGTCCGCCACGAGTTTGTCGTGGTTTGACGCGGTAGCACTGGGGCAGACTTACACTGAATGGCTAATTGCAAACGCCCCTGATCAGATTCCGGGCGGACAGGACTGGCGCGGCTTTCTGCGTCTACCGACCGAGGTTGAATGGGAATTCAGCGCGCGAGGTGGCACCGCCGTGAGCCCGACAGATTTTACGGCACCGCAATTCCCGATGACGGGCCGCGTAGATGACTACGCGCGCTTTCAGGGGGCAGGTGGCGCGTCTCCGTCGCGTGCGGGGCCAACCGGATCTGTCGCGCCCAACCCCCTTGGCCTGTTTGACATGTATGGAAACGCTGAAGAACTGATCCTAGAACCTTTCCGTCTAAACGCACTGGGGCGCGCGCACGGGCAATTGGGCGGGCTCGTCACGCGCGGCGGATCCTATCTGTCACAGCGGGGTGACATGTATTCGGCGCACCGCAAAGAATGGCAGATGTATGCGCGCTCCACCGGTCTGGCACAGGCGCAGCCGACCTTTGGCATCCGCTTTGTGATCGCAGCGGACGTCAGCACATCTGATTCATTTCTGCGTGATTTTCAATCCAGCTGGCGGGAAAGGTTTGACATCGGTCCCTCCGGCACAGTGCTGCCAACGGACCTGTTGCGTGGATTGATCGATGATGAAATCGACCCGGCTCGCCGCGCCAGCCTTGAAGCCCTTGAACTGGAATTTGGCATCAACGAACGACTGACTGAAGAGGCATTGGACGCCGCCGTGCGCGCCGCCCTGTTCAGCGGGTCGATGACCAAACTGACGATTACCGACGATATAGCTTGGCTTCCCAGAAACCAGAATTACGCAGATGCTTTGGGGGAATATGTCAATGATCCCTTGAATTTCGACCAACCTGACTATGAACTCTATCGCCAGAATTATGAAGATACCGTCGCAGTGATCCCCGTCCGGCAAGCGCGTCTTGATGCGGGGCTTTCAGCCTATCACAGTCAGCTCGACTTGTTAAACGACCCCGATCAATTTGCGCGGATGAGCGCCATTCTGCCCTCGTTTCTGGACGAACTTCAAATGGCAGGACAATTCGATCTTATTCCGGTGGTGTCTGCGTTTGTCGAAGATGTGAAGGACTTTTCCGAAAGGCCAGACATGACCACTAATGATCTCATTGACCTTGCAACGAATTAAAGAAGAAGGCATTTTGACAGCATACTGATGTATCAACCCAGACTGGTATCAACCAGATATGGGCTGGAGACGTCCAGCTACATCTGGACCAGAGAACGTTGGCTATACTTGGCCGTTATCCTTGATTTACATTCTCGTCGCGTCATCGTTTGGGCGGTCAGTAACCGCATGAAGCGGGATCTGGAAATCCGGGCTTTGGACATTGCTGTGGCGCTGCGACAGCCGTCCAAGGGCTACATTCACCATACGGATCGCGGGTCGCAATATTGTTCCAACGAGTGTCAACGACGCCTGTCCAAGCATGGGTTCAAGGTCACCATGGGCGGCAAAGGTAATTGTTACGACAATTCCATGATTGAAACGTTCTTCAAATCCATCAAGGCAGAGCTGATTTGTCGCAACCGTTGGGACACACGCTGTCAGGCCGAGGGCGCGATCTTCCAGTATATCAATGGGTATTATAATCCCCGACGACGCCACTCATCGCTAGGCGGCAAAAATCTCTTGGCATTCGAACGAAAGGCCGCCTATTAGTTCAGGGATCGTAACGTAAACGTGATAAGACCAACGCACAATCTACCAACCCAAAGGAAATAGAAATGAGCAGTATCAGAAAACTAATTTGCGTAGGCCTGATCGGGTTACTTGCGGCATGCGAAGAAGGTGCGCCAAACCTTTTAAATGATATCAAGACGCTTAACACAAGCACGGCCAATATGTCCACGGAGCAACGCTCCCTTTTGGAGCGCCAGCGCGATTATGCACGCGTGCGCACTACTAGTGCTGCGGTTGGTGCTGTTGCTGGTATTGCAGCCTGCAAAGTGTCTATGGGGCATGATTGTGGGGCAGGCGAAATGCTCGTCTTTATGGCTCTGGGTACTGCGGCCGGATTCTCGGGTGGCAGCTACCTGACCCGCAACAACAGTAACTTTCAAGCTAGTCAAGACGCGCTCAACGCAGATATCACCGCCGCGCGCTCCGAAGTCAGTCAGATGGAATCCAACGTCAGTGCCGCCCAAGGTGCGCTTAACTTTCAGAGAAGCGAAGTAACCCGCCTGAACCGTGCGCTGTCTTCAGGTCAGGTCGATCTGGCGACGTACCGTGCGTCCTTGAGTACCATGCAGGGTGATTTGAACAGCACGAATTCTATGCGCGAAAAAGGCGAAGCCGACATCCAGCGCCTAAACCAGTCCATCGCCAGATACAACTCTGCCGGGCTGTCAACGTCAGGTCTATCGTCGGCCGTAAATCAGCAACAACGCCGCGTGAACCAGTTGCGCGCGATTGAGAACGCGATGGTCGGTGTAATCAATTCCGTTCCGTCCAATGTTCGTGTAGGCGCCTAATGGATTTTGCATCGACAGTTCTCAAATACAGCAAGGTCTCGGTCATAATAGGGGTTGGATTTCTGACAGCCTGTGCACCACTTCCGGCAGACAATTGCACTGCTGCCAACCGTGATGTCACCTTTAGCAATCTGGTTAGCAACGAAGTTTCGGGCAGCTATGAGGGCTGCTTAAGTGATCTGCGCTCCACCCTGCAACGGCTTCGGCTCGAATCTCGAACCCTTCAAGTTCGCGCGAACGAGTTGAATGCACAGGCCGCCACACTTGATGGCCAACGGGCTGAGAATGCTCGCAGAATGGCCAATCTGAACGCTGAACAGGCGCGACTGATGCAAAACATCGGAGATGCGGAATCGGCCCGCAATGTGGACGAAGGCGAACTGCGCAATGTGCTGCAACAGGAACGCGCCCTGCGCGCGCGCGTAGAAGGCGCCAACCCCGATGACGCGACGGCGGCCGCACGTATTGCTGCTGAACAACGCCAAATCGAAACGCGCCTGCAGGCCGCTCTAGGATAACTTTTGAGGCTGGTGAGCTGAAATGCTTGCCAGCCTCTTTATTCTCTTAGGACGACATTACTAATTAATTACACTCGAACTTTATGTAATTCATTGATATTAATTGATTAAATTACAAAAAGAGGTGTACCCATGCGCGATGTAAGTCGCGTTCTGGTTCTTGAAGAGTTCAAGAGCGCCGACTGGCCACACCGCGCCGAACTTGTCGATCAGCTAGAAGACCCTCGCCTCAAGCAACTGGGCATGCGGCTTATCTTCTCGAATGCCCAACAGTACACTTCCAAGAACTACCAATCAGCCGCAAGAACTGCGATCCGTGACCGCTGGTTGACCAACGAACAATCAACGCCTTGGACGACGATGGCCACGGTCGAACAACAACTACACGAGATAGAAAGTGGTGAGATGGTTGACTAAGATCGGATCAACGAACTTCGAGATTTCTATCGTGCAAGAATCTTGCAAATTGATAAATTGTAGACATGCCGCTTCGCACTCAGCCGCCGGCACCAACAACACAATTACATGCCACGGCTTGCACTTGGCCAATCAATTTTCTTAAGCTGTGGGATGAGCCCTCATCATTTCTTCGAAGATATATACTGGAACTTGGCCCAGGCTTGCGCTTGGGTTGAGTACCGAGAGAAGCAGTTGGTGAACGATTTCAGTGTGGCTGATCGGAACAAATATATGGCGCTCGGAATATATCCGTCGATGTGGCCTGCAGGGCGCAAACGGCACGGCTCTGTTGAGGACTTGCGGCGCGCGTTGGAGCAGGGTCGCATAAAGTCATCAGGATACCGTCGCCATACTCCAGAGAGCCTGGAAGAAATCCCTGCGGCTGAGTGGACCGACTTTGAGATACGGCCTCCTCTTGTTAGCTTTTCAGGCCAGCCTAGCAATCAACCTTGGAACGCAGTCCGGGTACTTAGCGCTGACATGAAGAAGCATTGGCGCGATGTCGGCGAGGTTAGCCTGCGGACTAAGTTCGACTGGGCGGAGATTAAGACGATGTACGATGCAATAGTCGATCGTCAGCCTACAATGAGCACGAACAAGAAGATTGAAGAACTCCAGTTGGAATTTGCGGAGCGCTTCAACAAAGACGCTCCCACCCGCACCACAATCCAAAGCAAAATAAAGATCTGGTCCTAGCCGGTCCATGGCCCTTCAATTTGATGGGCCAATGACGGGCTGACGGGCCACCTTAGCCTCTGGCAACTGTCCTCAAAACTGGACAGGAGTGGCCGATGCGCCGGGGCGTTTCAAATCAAGAAAGTAGAGATCACGCAGATGACACGCTGCGCGCATTGGTGAGGATGTTGGCCCGTGCCGCTGCACGTGAGGCATTGGCGGCCACTCTTCAAACGGAAGACAAGGCACATGGCCCTTCTCTTCCACGCGAAGGGAAAGATCATGGCGAGTAAGCCCAAACATTTGGTTGAGCCGATGCTCGACATCACTGATGTCGCAGCGACCTGTCGTGTCTCAGAGAAGACAGTACGCCGCTGGATTAAGGCCGGCGATTTGCCCGCCGCACGCCTTGGAAATCAATGGCGCATCTTACCACGCGACCTCAGAACCTTCGTTCTGGAGCGGATGTGCCGATGACCAGATCTGTCCAATCATGTCTAGCATTTTCAGTGATTTACACATGTGTCGGGACAGCGTGCCTGCACAATCCGCGCCGGATTATTGTGCTACGTTTTC
>Ga0307488_10001643_pt1 | contig 18711 bp, 17 predicted proteins | sample SB02metaG_FD_202248 | JGI IMG/M metagenome (GOLD analysis project Ga0307488, IMG submission 202248) | Sea-ice brine microbial communities from Beaufort Sea near Barrow, Alaska, United States - SB 0.2 | ecosystem: Environmental > Aquatic > Marine > Coastal | place: USA: Alaska | collected... | reverse complement strand
GGTAGTAATCCCCACCCCACTAAGATCGGCTAAGTCTGTACCACTCCACCCAAGCAGGGCACGAGCGGCTCTAATTTGATTTGACGAAAGCATTTTTAATATCTATTATGGTACTTTTAATACCATTAAATGAGTTTATTGACCCTATTACAGGTAGAATACCATGATTGACGATATCTTAGCCAAGTTTCATGGCGCCTTTGCCAAAAATACAATAAGAGCCTATCGATCGGACTTAATTCAATACGAGACCTGGTGCTCACAAAATAATATCGACTCTATACCAGCTACTGCCGACGCCATGGCGCAGTATGTTGACTACCTTGCCACCGTCAAAAAAAGCGCGACCATCCGGAGAAGGATCAATAGCTTGGGGACGGTTCTAAAACTCTCCAAAAACTACGACCCCACCAACCAGCCAGAGGTCATATTGGCCATAAAAAAAATGCACCGCAAAATTGGACGGGCACAGAAGCAGGCTGCTCCACTCACCAAGCCGCTACTCAACAAGCTACTTAGCAACTGTGATAACAGTATCAGGGGTTTAAGAAATCAAGTCCTTCTAAGACTCGGCTACGAAACCATGCGGCGTAGGTCAGAGCTCTGCGCCTTTAAGTTTGAGGACATCCGGCAATCACCGAGCGGCAAACCGGCTATCAAACTCAACTTCTCAAAGACGGATCAATTCGGGACAGGAAAGATACTGCCAATAAGCCAAGAACTGTTCAATTTATTAGAAAAATGGAGGAGTATGATCAGCGATGAAGGCTATATTCTGAGATCAATTAATAGGCATGGGAATTTTGGGAAAAACCTACACCCAGCAAGTGTAAGCACCCTATTAAAAGGACTACAAAAGGAACTGAAAATGGCCTCCGATGAACAACCGCTCAGCGGGCATTCCTTTAGAGTAGGTGCAGCACTAGATCTATTAGAACAAGGTGAGCCGCTTGAAAGGATAATGCTCAGAGGGGGTTGGCAGACGGATTCGACTGCCATGAAATACCTAAGAAACTGGATTTATTAAACTAGCTACTCAGTTTCAAAAGTACGCTTATCTGAGTTATCTTCCATAAATTCATAACGAAGTGTTCGGGCCAAACCCTCCTCAAGACTTACGGGCGCAACAAAGCCAGTATCACTGACGGACGATGCAAACTGAGTAGTCCCCATGAACTTCTTAACACGAATGCTGCTTACGGGTAGAGGCTTACGGATTATCATTGCCGCCAAGTCAGCAACATAACCGAAGGCTATACCAACAAAACCAGGCAGCCTTAATCCAACATTAGTTTTGCCAAACAGGGTCTTTCTCGCAACAGAAATCAATGTATTCATATCAAAATCTGGCTTATCAATATAATTATAGATATGTAGGCCTGGTTTAAACGACAAGCTATACTCAATAAAAGCAACCACGTTTTCAACGTAAGCCATCGATTTCCTATTCGTTCCATCACCAAACATCAAAAATCTGTGAGAAGCGATTTGCTTTAGCAGGTTATATACATTACCCCTATTGCCCTCACCAAAAATGACAGTAGGCCTTACGATTACTAGAGTACGATTATCTGGATCCTCGGTTTGCCACTCTTTGTAAACTTGCTCAGCTAGATATTTTGTTCGACCGTAATCGTTAAAATAATTTGGCTCTCCAGATTCATCCGTATCAGCTGGAGCAAAGCCATAGATAGCGACTGAGCTTGTGAAAACGACATTATTAATGCCATGCTTGCGCGCAGCGTCACACACATTCACGGCACCCTGAACATTTACATCGTCATAACGGCTCAATGGCCGCACATCATCTCTATGCACTGCCGCTAAATTGATGATAGAAGTTGCACCTCCAATTTTGTTTAGCGACTCAGGATCTTCTACATCAAGATAAATCATATTCTCTAATAGTTTACTTTGGTCAATATCAAAAATGGAATATTCAATAGCGGACCCCGCAATCCGAGACACCAGTCGAGTACCTACAAAGCCGGCACCTCCAATAATTGCTATCGTCATATTAAAAAACACCTCTGATACTGCTACCGCATAGAGTTTTCATTACCATATGACCAAACATTAGGTGAATATCCTCGCATACCTGCATATCAAAGCTGGGGACTAAAAATGTTTTGTTGGCCACCTTGAGGACAGCACCTCCGTCGTAACCTAAGATGGCTAGCGTATCAGCGCCAATTTTATTAGCCTCATTAACCGCTTTAACAATATTCGGAGAATTACCACTACCACTAACAACAACTAACAGATCGCCTTTATCCAGCAGTGCAGCACATTGGCCGCTGAAAATATCATCGTAAGATAAATCATTACCGTATGCTGTAACTAGTCCAATGTTATCAACTAACGAGAAGCCCCTGAATTTTTCTCCAGTAGCAAGATGAGCCATTTTAGCCCAGTCAGTAATATAATGAGAAGCAGTAGACGCCGAGCCGCCGTTACCGCACGTTATTATTTTAACGCCCCTCTGAAACGCATCTATCACCATATCAATCGCTTCTTGCAAGGAATCAACATCAAGTTTTGAAAGCACCTTATTGTGCTCTGCTATATAATTGGGGATGTTAAACAATTCTTCTTGAAATAATTTCATATTATTCTCCATAGTAAATAACCTTAGAACCACTAGATTCAAGATTAAAGTTCACAGGCCGAAGCTTATGCAATGCATTTATAATTTCCATATGCCTATTTTCGGGGGCCAAAAACATCACAAATCCGCCTGCCCCAGCGCCTAATAGTTTCCCAGCAAAAGCACCAGCCCCAATCCCAGCATTATAAATTTCGTCAATGGTCGAATTGGTAATTCCATCAGTAAGCGTTTTTTTCAACGACCAATTTTCTTTAAGAAGTTCAGAAAGATGCTCCAAACTACTATTTTCAATACCTAGTTTAAAATCATAGGCTAGCCTCGCCATACGCCTCAATATTAGCTTCTTATTTTCTTGACTGGACACTCTTGTTTGTTCGGCCAATATCCCAGAGGCAGATCTAGTTACACCCGTATAAAAAATAAGAGTCGACAGATTCAAAGTATTCCTAAAGTTATTTGAACAAAGGACCGGGCTAACATTGACAGAATCATCGGGCATAAACTCGAAAAGATTTAGACCTCCAAATGCGGCAGCATATTGGTCCTGCTTACCAATAGGTTCTTTGCACTTTACTATCTCGATATCACATGCGAGCTCGGCTAAGTGAGCAGTAGGGATATTTTTGCCAATATATGCGTGCAGCGCAGTCAATAAACCAACGGTGTAGCTGCTAGAAGACCCTAGTCCAGTTCCTTTTGCAGGTATATCTGCAGTGGACGTAATTTCTACTCCACCCAAAACTCCGAGCGCTTTTAGCGATTCTTTTACCAAGGGATGGCCAATATCATCAATATTGGCTACTTCCTCTGTTTTGGAATAAGCCACCCTTATACCACCATCGAATTTTTGATGCACGGTAACGTACATATACTTATCAATAGCCGTAGAAACAACAGCACCAGGCTCATCTTTATAGAAGGCCTTTATATCTGTTCCTCCTCCCACATAGCTCATTCTAAAAGGCGTCCTACTAATGATCATTTAGTTTTCCTTATTATTGAAGACAAAATCAACTCCTTCGACAAACTCCTGTAAGACACTGTCTTCATTCTTTTCCCGTATGCACCACAGCTGATTTACTTCCGAGACTGCCATATCTCTCATTTGATATTTTTGTAAAAATCTTTTATGACGACCCTCTTTGTCGGCATCTACAAAAATACTTGTGCTGGGTGCATCAACCAAGTCAATAAGTTGCAAAGCAATAGTGCCTTCTACAATCACAATATCTCCTTGGGAAACCGTAGATTCACCATAATTTATAGTTTTATTAGCCACATGATCAAAGCCGAAGTCACAATATGTCTTAACCGAAGAGATATCAAAATCACGTAACACTGACTTTATTTTAGTCATATCATACCTCTCCAAAAAACGAATATCTTCTTCTCTGTCTTCCAATAAAAACTGGTCTAGCTCGACTATGTGAGCGACTCTCGACTGTTGAGCCAACATACTTTTCAATAGTGAAGCAAGTGTACTTTTGCCACTGCGAGCACATCCACCAATAAAAATATATTTTTTAGAGCCGACCTGTGACGTAAGATTTGTTATAAATTCTTTGAATCTATCGGAATAATTTAAAATAAAGTCTACAGCCGCGTAAATATTTAAGGCTACAAGATTAGGTCTTGACTGGTATTTATAATCCTGTCCAGCATCCCCAGAGAGTACCAACGCGCTAAAGCCACCAAAATTCTCGGCGGAAGCTATATCTGCTGTTCTATCGCCAATAATCCATGAGTCAGTCAAGCTGATATTAAACTTCTTCTCCGCTAACTGAAAAAGCCCTGAATTTGGTTTTCGACAGTCACAAACTACTTTTAAATGCTCAATCTCACGCTTATATCCACTATCAGGGTGATGAGGGCAAAAATATAGCTTATCTAAATAAGCACCTCCCTTACCTAGCAAAAAATCTAATTTCGAATGAATTTTTCGCATCCCATCAAAACTACATTCACCGCGAGAAATTACAGGTTGATTGGTTATACAAACAGCTAGATAAGGGGACTTATTTAATAATCCAACCGCAGTTGCCGCATCATCCAATAATTCAAGATCATCAGGTGAACTAATGTATCCGGAAGTCTTATTAATAGTTCCATCACGATCGAGAAATACTGCTTTTCGCTCTACATTATCAGATCTCGCGGAACAGACTTGATTCTCGATATCACTTTCAACAGACAATAACCGGTCTGGAGTACCCATATCTTTAATATACTCCACTGTCTGATAGCCAACAATATGGGCTCCAACTTCAATAAGTTCAGGAAAAAGATGCTGAGCGATATCAAACTTGGATTGTTTGATATCGACATTGATTAAAACATCCCGTTCAAAGACGTACATGGCAGCATTCACCAAGTTACTCATTGACTGAGGGTCTCTATGTGGATGGGCACTAATTTCAATTACGCGATTGTTAGTATCTAAAACAACTAAATCGCTATCATACGGATGGCTATTGGGATGAACTAGAATCGATACAGAACCATCAGACTGATTGTGAAAGTCCATAAATTTAGATAGATTCACATCACAATAAACATCTGCATACAATACCAAAAATTGAGGCGCCATAAGACCCTTCACGGATAATAAAGCACCTCCAGTACCCAATGGTACTTTTTCGGTGTAATACGTTATTTCAACCCCAAACTTCTCGCCATTACCAAAATACTCTCTTATTTTCTCTTCACCAAAATGGAGTACTAAAAGAATTTCCGTTAACCCAAATTTGGCACACTCATTTATAATATGTTCCAGAATAGGAGTGCCAGAGACAGGTATGAGAGGTTTAGGAGTATCTGGAAATATATGGGACATTCGAGTCCCAAAACCTCCTGCGAGAATGCATACTTGTGCCTTATTCTGCGTTTTAATAATCAAAACGTATTCATCACAAAAAACCTAGCACGCCTTAAAGACACATCGATTAAGTAAAAAGCGTAGCAATAGGCGGCATAAGTAAAGGACAGGTTTAACTCAGTCCTATAAGAATGCCAAACGGTACGCTGGTTATTCATAACCTTTGTGGACAGGGAATCATCTACCATTCGATAAATTGTTAGGGGCTTTTGTAGAGCAAATGAGTCAAAGCCTTGTCTCATTATTAATAACCACCACAAAGTATCCTCTCCATGACTCTTACCAACGGTTGAAAGTACCTCGGACGAAACGCACTCCTTACGTAACATTACTGTACTATTAGCTATACCTCTTCTTCTAAGATATTCTTTGTAGGTGTTAGAGTTATGCCCGGAAATCACAGCTTTTGAGACAGTCTGATTGGTAAACATCTTTTTATAACTAGTAAATGTAAAGTAGTGATCATGTTCAATCATAAAGGTGACTTGATCGTATAATTTAGCTGGAAGCCACAGATCATCAGAGTCTATAAAAGCAATGAAGCCACCCTTTGCATGCGTCAGCCCAAGTGATCTCGCCTGAGCTGGCCCTGCATCATTAGGATTACTTATGAGGCGTATACGGTCATCTTCCCGGGAAAAGCTTCGGACAATATCAACAGTTAAATCCTGAGACTCACCATCTACTACAATTAATTCCCAATTATGATATGTCTGACATTGGACTGATTTGATACATTCACCAATATGCTTTTCAGACCAGAAGGAAGGCGTAATAATTGAGATCAACGGTGCGCTAGTCACTATTGTCTATCCTCAAAAATCCAATCATTCATTCGCAACCACTCGGTAGTCTCTGCAATGGAGTCTTTAATCGTATGCCTAGGGCTCCAACCAAACCCTTTAACCTTCGAAACATCTAGCAGAACAAAAGGATTATCACCCACCCATCCTCTTTTACCTTGTCCAAATTCATAATTGGGAGTCAATCCTAGCTGCGAGGCGATCAACTTGGCGCTATCAGCTACTTGAATAACTTCTTCCATACCCAGATGAAAAACCTCAAAGCCTAATGAGGAGCCCTTTGCAGGCCTCTTATCCTCACAAATTAGCATTAAGGCTGAAATACAATCCTCTATATGAAGATAACTCTTTTCCGCTGTTCCATCCCCAAGAATCTCAAGCCTAGACGGATCCATGATTAGCTTTTTAACAAAATCAAACACGTGCCCATGGGGGTACCTAGGACCCAATAATGAAACAAATCTGAAACAATACCCTTCAACATTGAAAGCATTGCAGTAAGCAGAAATGAGTCCTTCACAAGCCATTTTAGACGCCCCATACAATGAAGTCTGATTTGGATTGGCCAAATTTTCTGGCGTAGGAAAAACACTGGGCTCTCCAAGGGCTGCAGCGGAAGACGCGAAACAAATACGTTTCGCAGTACCGCTTAATCTCATGCTCTCCAAAACGTTGTATGTACCAATTGTGTTTTGTTGTAAATCATACATAGTATTGCGTGTACCACCCCGAATGTCTGCATTAGCGGCCATGTGATAGACAATATCGACCCCTTCCATATGCTTTTCCATCAACTCTAAATCCAGAATATCGCCAATAACACAGTGAAATTTTGGATTCATATTAGCATCATCGAGGTACTTCGCAATCCCAGTTGAAAAATTGTCAAACCCTACAACCTCATAATCTCGTTTTAAAAGTTCATCAACAATGTGACTTCCAATAAACCCAGCAGCACCCGTAACTAATGCTTTCATACTTTCCACCTATTTTTTAAACAACCTAAGAACTCAGGGTGCTATCCATTTAAAAAAGACCATCTTCTAAAAACAAAACTTGGTTAGACTAACAAACTAAATTTCGTCGACGTCCGAGGAGTCAATAGCGTTAGTTAGGAGACATTCATTTCTGTTAAAAGTTTTAGCCACGTATAACAATATATTTAAAAATAAAAAAAATCAGCGCTATCTCATAATATCACGCGGGTTTTAAACAGGCATGCTCATTCCAACAATATATTTCATATCCATGCCGCCCAACACCCGTACATTTTTGCCTATGGCTCAAATTAGAAAATCGTGTGTGTCGCGGACTACCTTCAAAACTGGGATACGCACTAGACACAAAATAACAAAAACCTCCAATCCGAAGCGACTTCCAAGAAAAGTCTGAACGTTTTTATAAGCTCTTTACAAAAATTAGTTCTCAAAGTTAACTATCTCTTATATTCGGGCCTACCTTCTCAGCTAGAAAGAGTGTCGTATAGCTCGAAATCCCGCTTGTACCGTACACGGATCACTTCTTTAGTATCTTCGGAGAGGCCACTTGGATTTGAGCCAGTCACATTTTCTAACATACCTAAGGAAAATCCGGGTATGAAGCGCTGTAGGTCATTAGAAATTTCGTTAATTTTATCCAATGTATATATTTTAGAGTATGGAATCTTTCCATACCCAACAACTTCACACTGACTCATAAAATGTTTTTCGCTAAACCGATCCGGAATCCTATTAACGGCGGCAATGAAGCGGCTAAAAGGATCTGCAAATTTTATAAATGGATAATAAAAGAAGAAATATTGATTCAAAAAACGAAAACCTGCATGGTCCCGTCTGTTTACTTTTTGCTCCCAGCAAGAAAAAATTCGCTTCTCAGGATCTCGAATTACGGTAAATGTAAACTCGATTCCCGGAAGTCTATTGACATCCTTAATTGAGCCGAAATGTCTTATCTCACGAAATGACTTATTATTAACTGAAGGCTCGAGCGCAGATTCCATAAAGGCCCTCCTTAGACTACTGGACGCAGCCTTAGGGTTAACAATGTAGCACACTCGTTCCCACACAATGTATTCATAGAAATGAATCCCAGGGACTTTCTGAGCAATCCTGAACAAAAAAACAGCTATTTTAGTTCTCAACGACAATATCCGAGTAAATATGCTCATAAAACTAACCCCCAAATTTTAAATAATAAGTACCATGAGCAAACAATTTTTTTAAAAAACCTTTCCGATGATGTCGTTCAAAAGCAACACAACTGAAGCCATTGAAAGTAGATTCAACAGTTTCTAGATCAACATCCCGAACTTCTGGCAAAATCTCTGAGCCATATAAAAACCAGTTTATCTTAGTCATCTTGAATTTATCCGGATAGCGTGATGCCACATAGTTACCATATATTTCATACTCACTGAACTCACTTTGAGAGGCTAGCGGTAATTGATCAAGAACTGCGTCTACCCAGTCAGAGGAAGAAAAATTAGTCTTAATTTCCTCTTGCATTTCACAGAGGATTAAGTTGTCTATAAACATGAACTGGGAAATAAGGGATCTTTTAACCGGAGGAGACTGGTTGAATAGTCGCTGGAATGTATTAAAATATGGTTTGTTAAACCTTACTGACGAATTCATTTGGATCCGTCCATCTACAACAAAATCTAAATGCTGTAACATCACCGTGTCTGCATCCCATATCACGTAGCGCCGACATTTGATAAAATTTCCGAAATTTAGTTTCAAAAATTGTTGATAATACCAACCCGCTCTCCCGCTATGTCGGCCTAATTTCCTAGCAACCCGGCCGACGCCCCAACCGGGCATTATTATAGACTCTTTAACGACAACAACGTCTTCTGATGCCTGCGTTAGAAACTCGTTAACTTGACAGTCGGGAACAACAAGGTAAACAGATGCAAATGGTGCGTATTTTTCCAAAGACTTCAGAACCAGACTAATGGTGTCAATAACACTTCTTTCGGCCACCAACACAAATGGTAGGTTAGAATTATTCACTTGAATCACGCCTTATTAGGTAACTTTTGAGTTTCTGACACTAATTTATTAGCCATCTCCTTTCGAGCCACTAACGAAACCGTGACTAATAAAATCGAAGCCACGATCAACCATGACTGGGTGTAGGCACTTGTAAGCGAGTCTAGTCCTAGTCCGAGATTGGTCATTGCAATCAAAGAATATAACCCGGTCCAAAGCAGACCGATTAAAATCCCTATCACACGTCCGCGTTCAAAGCAGAACAGCACCCTCATCAACACAACAGAAGTAAGCATGGCGCACGCTCCTGGAATCATAGTAACCACATAACTCTGCAACCTTTCCACATCCAGCCCATCGTTCATCTCAATATTAAAAAATCCTAACACAGCTTCAAATGAAACGAAATATAACGGCGAAAACATAGCCAATGAACCAAAAAATATACCGACAGTATAGATCCAAACGCTACGAGTAAACCCTGTATAGTTGAGCTCATGAATCTGCCCAATAAAGATATGGATAACAACTGAGGATATTCCCGAAATCGCTAGGTTACCCACTCCAATAATAAACCTTTGAATCAGACTTATTGTTGTCAAGGAACCAGCACCAAACAGAGGCGCTATATATGCATCAACAATGGAATATGTTGAAAAACAGCTTAACGCTAAACCAGCCTTGGGTAGATCCACTAAAAGTTCCACGGCACTCTTTATAGAAGCAGTCCAAGAGTGAAAAAAGCCATATCGTACGAATAAAATGATACTTCCACTAACTATAGCCAAAACCATTCCCCCAATCATCGCAACTAAGGGCATCACAATACCTAAGCGGGTTGCGGGCAGAAGGGCCAGACCTAACGTCATAGATATATATGGGAAAAGCGAGAGTGTTGCAGCCAACACATGAAACTTCAGACCATGTAAAACTGCTACAAGATAATTTTTTATTACCAAAAAACCAGCTGAAATCCAGGCCAACAGGCATAACAGGTCAAGATCAGTAGCATTTTTTAACGCAGAATTAGACTCTAGGGAATTAAGCTGCGTCCACGTCAATAAAAATGCTATTGGTGAAAAAAAAACGATCGCAATAATCAAACCAAAACATCTACTCCAAATATACTCCCCAATATTAGCTTTGTCGTCGAGCGCTAGGGCTGCAATTTTGGGAATCAAGGTGAAACTGAGCGCGCTTGAGGTAATACCAGCGAAAAGTAGTGGCCAACTGAGACTGAAGAAATACGCGTCCACAACGGAACCAATACCAAATGATCTGGCTACTAACACTTGGACAGTTAAACCCAAGATACTGCCCAATATAGTTAACGAAGTGACATACATGGAACTTCTAAACATTCTAGTAGCCTGTGCCATTGGGAACCTTTACTTGGAGAATATCGTCCCTCTATTGAGGAAAACGACACATACAGTTGTTGCCACTATTATTGGGATGAATCCATTGGTAGCTATTGTCGGGGCTTCTGCTGCAAAAAATACATAAGTGTAAAACAACGAGTAGGAAATTAATATTGACCGGTTATCCTTGTGTAACATCGTGAATTTATAGACTACCCCACAAATAAAACCAAAGATAGCCATAACAAACGTTACACCGATTAAAGAAAAATTCCAGTACATCTCTCCGAGCATGCTCGGGGCAACTCCAGAAGGATCTATCCCGGCAGGAAACCAATCAGCCATAATTTCTCTGGTAAAACGTTCACTCATGCTTTCGATTTTATCTGAATAGATTGCCCTCGGTATTAATATTGTAGAAAAACCAATGAGAGACGGAATCCCAAAGGCGAAATCACCAGTTTCTTCGAGCTTTTTAACCATGATAGCAACCACTTCAGACGCATTAAAACGACTCGCTATATCTAATAGCTCAAGCCCAACCACAGCTAAAAAATTTAAATCCTTAATAGATGTTTGTTGGCGCCAAAAACCAATCAGCAATAAAAAACATACAATTATGAGGAAACTTAAAGCAATGACACGCTTTGATAGCTTTTCTTGACTGTAATTATATATAAGTAGTACCTGTACTAATGGAAACAATACTGCTGTTCTATATCCAATAACAATCGCAGGGAAAAGACATAAAAAAAGCATACCGACCAATACAAAAAGATTGAGTACAGGGACGCCATGAGGATGTTTAAGATAGGCCGCAGCATAAAACAAAAGGGGCAATGCTAGGATCGTTGATGATAGATAGACCCAATGTCCAAGCCCTCTCAAACCTCCACTCCTATAATAGCCACTTAAAGAGATATAGTTACTAATTCCACCAGTAGCCTGCATTAGTTTTGAAAATGCAAAATATCCAACGATGACTAGGCCGAACACTAACGCCCAAATCAGAGTTGAATCCCATTTATCACTAAGAAGATACTTGTTTTTATTCAGACCCACCTTGCTAGCCAGAGAATTACCCAGTAAAAAGAACAAAATTCCTAACGTAGAATAGAACAACCCAAGAGTGTAGTAGCCGTCAATTGGAATAGGCCGCCGAGTCACACCTACCCAAAGAACCATTATGGGCCATATGATAAATTGCAGTGAGTAATAAACCAAAAAAATAATTTTTACATTGAAAAAATCAAATCTATTTTCTGTAAAATCATTAACAACCACGATCGATACAATCGCAATGTTCGTAAATACTAATAATTTTGCCAGCGGAAATTCCGGACCGATAACCGCATAATACAGAGCCACAGAGACGTATAACACAGCTGTCATGAATAAGAAGATCACTAGAAAGCGTTGGTTACTTTTACGCACTGATGTCATAATTTTTTAATAAAATGGTACAGACTTGGAAGATAAAAGCAGAGGAATTTAGTTACAAGTTTATATATATGCCTTTTGAAATCATAGACCCGATCAAAACCAGAATCTGAGAGTAATCTATCAGAACCAGGTAATGATATACACTCGAAGTAGTCTATTTTTGATTTAACCAATATATTTTTCCAACTAATCAATCCAACGTCAGTTGAATATGCTTTATCATGAGCTGACATGACATAGTACTGTTCTATCGACCAGGGATCGTCATATGAATCCAACATGTTCTTTAATACACTCGCCCTAATCATAGAATATACTAAAGACGCTTGATAAGCCTCAGAAGAAGATACTTTCTTCACTCTGTATTTTCCGAGTTGTTGCACGTCTCCCAAGGATGGAGGCCTTCTTGTAAGTCTTAAGTATGTTAGATTATTTTCAATTGCATTGTGAAGTAAGTCTCCAATAACTTTCGCATCCCATCTCTTTAAAAAAATATCATCAAATCCTAAAATTACATAATCATATTTAACTTTTCCTAGCAGACAAGATAAATTACGATTAAAGCCGTAATCCTCGGAATAATGTTCAACATGGCAACTAAGAGAGCCTTTGTAAATTTCGTAAAACTGAGTTGGAACTAACGCAATTAGAGTTACGCCGATATCTTCACAAAACTTCTGCGTCTGACCTATACAAAAATCAAAAGCGGTCTTATTCTTATAATATAACTGAATAATCACGCATACCTTTGAGTTAATGGATAGGATTGAATGAGATACCTCACCAAGATGACAGCCTAATTTTTTCATAGTTTCGACCCCTTAAACTAATAATTTTCGGTTATATGGACTTACTAAACTACGCAGACATCTTTTCGATTGTCGTGAAATTAGTTCGAGTTTATTTAAAAATCTGGCATCCAACTAACAGTCGACGTTAGGCACATATTTACTACACCCGAGTAGATTATCTTGGCAGTGAATATTGGAACACCAAGTAAAAGGTTATGGATCCACCACACTCTATCAAGAGCTACTCACAGTAGTTAAACTTATCGAATTGAATACGCTGCCTAGAAAAAAACGTATCGTGCCCACCATGTCTTGACATTGGCGATCATAGCCCCTATAGGAATGGACTGAATAGCTTTTCTATTACGCTGGACAGATGCTTGATCTCGTTGCTTATGTCGAGCTGATGATTGCCGACAAACAACCCATAGGTTTCGATATGTTCTGCATTCAGAACTGATCCAGATACGGAGTAATCAAAATAACTAAGAACTTCTTTATTTTTTAAAAAATTTCCAGTCACAATTGGCCGGCATTCGATATTATTGTCTGATAACACCGAAACCAGCTGCTCCCTACTCACTGGGCTATGATCGTTAAGTATAATTGCAAAACCAAACCAACTGCTCATGCCCACTTCTTTTTGTATACTAATAAACGGATGGTTATTAAAGACCTCCAAAAACTTACTCGCATTCAACCGGCGCGTATTAATAAAGCCATCGAGCTTTTTCAATTGCTCACGACCAATAGCACCGCTCATTTCAAGAGGCCGCACATTATATCCGGGAAGAATAAACTTAAAGGATTCTTCAAATAGATTATTACTTTTTTCCCCAGTTAAAAGATTTGTACTTGGCAGATTTCTTGTCCATCCATGGGCACGAAGGCAAAGAAGTAAATGATAAATTTCTTCATCATCAGTAACGACACATCCACCTTCCATAGTGGCAATATGGTGGCTGAAAAAAGAACTAAAGGTCCCCATTAACCCAAAAGTTCCGGCCTGCTTACCATCAAATTTGGCGCCCATAGACTCACAATTATCTTCCAGCAGTATTATACCCTTCCCCTCGATTAAGGATTTTACAGCATTGAAATCACATGGATTTCCCAAAAGATTTACCAGTAGAACAGCCTTTGTTTTCTCAGTAATAGCATCAGCTAATTGAGAAAGGTCAATATTCAAAGTATCCTTATCTATATCAACAAACTTAACATGTAAACCGTACTGCTGTAGCGGAAAGTAAGTGGTTGACCAGGAAACAGCGGGGACAATGATTTCATCTCCGCGCTGTAATCTATGGGCTGGATTCTTTGTAAAAAACAAGCTAGCAATCATGAGTAAATTGGCTGTAGATCCTGAACTAGTCATAACAGCATATGTGGAACCGAAAAACTCCGCAAATTCCCGCTCATAAGAAGCGACTTCTTGACCCATGGAATACATATCACTTTCAATTACCTTGTGAATTGCGCCTATCTCCTTATCATCCCATGTGCTGGACGCTAAACTATACTTCATTGAATAACTCCTCTTTGTAAAATGCGTATGCGATATTTATTCCATCTATAAGGTTAGTCTTATACCCCCACCCCAAGTTATCTAGCTGACTAATATCCACTAACTTCTGACGCATTCCGACAGGCTTATCTAAGTCGTATTCGAAACTGCCTGTAAAGCCTACAACAGAAGCTACTGCTCGGTAATACTCATCGATCGAGTAATCACGCCCCAAACCAACATTCAGGTTTTGAGGGATTTCGTCCAATCGTTCGATTGCGAAATAGATAAAGTCTGCCAAATCAGCCGCATTCATAAACTCCCGCCTAGCATTACCATCACCCCATATGCTGACGGTTTTACTTTCTGCTAGCTTAGCTTCATGAATTTTCCGAATTACGGCTGGAATCAAATGCGAATTAGTTCTCCCATATTTATCATGACGGCCATAGAGGTTACAGGGAATTATGGTTTTATATTTTTTATTCGAGTCCTCACGAACAATATACTCACAAAGTCTGGATGAGACGATTTTCGCCAATGCGTATCCTTCATTCGTTGGCTCAAGTTCCCCTTGCAATATTGAGCTCTCATTTAAGGGATTATCAGCCTCTCTTGGATACATACAGGAACTTCCGAGATTTATTAAACTCTTAACCCCAACCGAGGCTGCGCTAGAAATAACATTGATCCCCATATCGACATTTTTTAAGAGAAAATCTACAGGTTTGTTTATATTGGCCTGAATGCCTCCAACTAAGCCCGCTGAATGTATTATCAGATCTGGCATCTCTTGGTATAACAGCGCACGGACTGCGTTACGATCTAGTAAATTGAGTTCCTGGCGAGTCGGTGCAACAAACGTATGTTGGGTGGATTCGGAATGCTCCAGAATATTGCGACCGACCATACCCGTTCCGCCAGTTAGAAATATTTTCATACAGTTTATGGCCTATTCAAAAGTGGAGGGCACGCTATGGCCATTTGAATTCAGCAGGACAGTTCTCTGCGCAAATTTCAAATCTTCTCGAACCATTTCAGAACACATTTCCTGAACTGTTATCGATGGCTCCCAGCCGAGAATACGTCTTGCCTTACTGGGGTCACCTAGAAGCGTTTCAACCTCGGTAGGCCTATAATATCGTGAGTCAACTTTACATATCACATCACCAATATTCAGCGCTGGAGCAAGGTTACCCGTGATAGATAGTACCCTAGCAATTTCTAACTCTCCGTTTCCTTCAAATTTGAGCCCTATACCTAGCTCACTGGCAGACCAAATTATGAACTGGCGAACTGAATATTGAACGCCAGTTGCTATGACAAAATCCTCTGGAGTTTCGTTTTGCAGCATCATCCACTGCATTCTAACGTAATCCTTTGCATGCCCCCAGTCTCGAAGTGCGTTTAGATTTCCAAGATAAAGGCAGGATTCCAAACCCTGAGCTATATTTGCCAATCCTCTTGTAATCTTCCTAGTAACAAAGGTCTCACCACGACGAGGAGACTCATGATTAAATAAAATTCCGTTACACGCGAACATTCCATATGCTTCTCGATAATTGACTACAATCCAGTAGGCATACATTTTTGCAACAGCATAGGGTGATCTAGGATAAAACGGGGTTGTCTCAGACTGAGGCGTTTCTTGGACTAAGCCATAGAGTTCTGAAGTTGATGCCTGATAAAATTTCGTATCTGTTAGATTTAAGAATCGAATAGCCTCAAGAAGCCTTAAAGTACCCATGGCATCAACATCAGCGGTGTACTCCGGTGATTCGAATGAGACCGCCACATGCGATTGAGCAGCTAAATTGTAAACCTCATCAGGACGCACTTCTTGTAGAATTCTGGTTAGATTCGATGAGTCTGTTAGATCGCCATAATGAAGGAAAAAATTATTGTTTGAGTTGTGGGGATCTTGAAAAATATGATCAATTCTTTGAGTATTAAATGAGGATGCTCGACGCTTAATGCCATGCACCTCATATCCTTTTTCTAAAAGGAACTCTGCCAGATACGAGCCATCTTGTCCCGTAACACCAGTTATTAGCGCTTTCTTTTTCATTTTATCTCTCTAGCCTATAGGAGGCATCTCCACATTAACATTAACTTCGAATATTACTACTTAATCACTCTTCCATAGATATCATCGAAGCGGACAATATCGTCTTCCCCGAGGTAGGTCCCCGACTGAATCTCTATAATTTCCAGAGGAACTTTGCCTGGATTTTCCAACGCATGAACTGCACCAAGTGGAATGTAGGTAGATTGATTTTCCGACAGTATGAATATTTTCTCTCCATTCGTAACTTTTGCTGTACCCGACACTACCACCCAATGCTCAGCCCTATGGTGATGCATTTGCACACTTAATTTGGCTCCGGGGTTAACGGTGATACGTTTCGCTTGATATCTCTCGCCATGGTCGATTGAGTCGTATTTTCCCCATGGTCTAAAAACTTCGCGGTGATGCCTCCACTCTGGCCTTTCTTCACTCTTTATTTTCTCACTTATGACTTTGACATTCTCCACCCGGTCTTTATGGGCCACCACCAATACATCTTTGGTCGACACAATGATCAGATCATCGACACCAATTGCTACAACCAACTTTCCATCCGTTCTAACATAGGAGCTTTTGGTTTCATGGAGCATCACATCGCCATGCGTGGCATTACCGTTACCGTCTTTTTGGCTAATCTCCCACAAAGAAGACCAGGACCCTATATCACTCCAGCCTACGTCCATTGGAACAACAACAGCATCCTCTGTTTTTTCCATTACCGCATAGTCAATAGACTCGCTTGGGCATGCTTCGAACAGGTCTCTGTCAACACGCACAAAGTCTAAATCAGTCTGGAGTTTCGCCACAGACGATATACAAGCCTCATATATATCAGGACGAAATCTCGAAAGCTCAGCGATATAGCGACTAGCTTTGATTAGGAACATACCACTATTCCAGTAATACTCCCCTGAATCGACATATCGCTTAGCAACCTCAATAGTCGGTTTTTCCACAAATTGATCTACCATAAAGCCAATACCGTTCTCTTCACCCCTTCTGATATATCCATAGCCAGTATTCGGACTGTCTGCCACGATACCAAAAGTTACAAGTTTGCCCGCCTCTGCTAACGGGACGGCGCCAGCTACTGCGTTAGAGAATGCAGCGTGATCTTGAATCACATGATCTGCCGCTAAAACAAGTAGCAAGTCATCTTCTTTTGACGTAAGCGCTGCAAGCGCGATTGCCGGCGCTGTATTCCGGCCCACAGGCTCCAAAATAATTGATCCAAGCTTACCTATTTCCCGAAGCTGCTCAGCCACAAAGAAACGATGCTCTTCATTGCAGATGATTACAGATGATTTAACGTCCAAGCCTGACAATCGCTTCACCGTGGCTTGAAGCATAGTGTCATCGCCATGCAGAGCCAAAAACTGCTTAGGGTGTGCGGCTCTAGACAGAGGCCATAAGCGAGTACCCGAACCGCCCGCCATAATTACAGCTTTAATTTTTGACATCTTCGATCTCACTATTTATTAAATAACTTGCGTAGTTTCTAACGTATTCATGCAAACCTTCATCGTTTACAACTTTAACTAAATCAAACCAACCCCAATTGTCATGCTGATCATCCCCTGAGATAGTAGGCTTAGATTTAAATCGCGCAAAATGGGGAAGATTAACATAGTGGGTAGATATGCTTTCATCGCAAGCGCTGTTGGGGTAGAAATGATCCCAGACTCCCATTAGCTCGAAATGAGCACAGTCACCCGGACCTAGGCCCAACTCAGAAAGCGCGATTCTTTGCAGCGCCGCTTGCCAGCTTTCATTTTTATGGATTCGACCGCCCGGTGTAAACCACCGTCCTTTTAACGGCTCATTACTGCGCTTACCGAGAAGAACCTGACCATTAAAAACGAGACAGAGATCAATAGACACAAGAGGTGCATTTTCTATTACTGTCCTAAAGGTTTTAAGATCTAACATTAAATGATGTCTTTTAGCATCTGATAAAACCCATTATCGCTCCTCAGACCCGACGTCCTTTCCACCTACCTCGGCCTTCAATCGCTCGATCTCTTCTCGCAGCAATTCATACTCAGCTTGCCTACTTGCGAGAAAACGCACTGTAATCTTGGCCTTCTCAGCAACGCCCTTCGGGGTGAGTAAATAAGCGTAACCTAACTTATTATCACTGCGGCGAAAGTTGTCCAACTTCACCCAACCTAAATCGACAAGCGCCTTCAACACGTAGTGGGTTTTACCCAAGCTAAAGCCCAGCTCGGCGGAGAGTTCACGCTGAGACATATGGGGATTTTTCTC
>Ga0307488_10001642_pt1 | contig 18714 bp, 27 predicted proteins | sample SB02metaG_FD_202248 | JGI IMG/M metagenome (GOLD analysis project Ga0307488, IMG submission 202248) | Sea-ice brine microbial communities from Beaufort Sea near Barrow, Alaska, United States - SB 0.2 | ecosystem: Environmental > Aquatic > Marine > Coastal | place: USA: Alaska | collected... | reverse complement strand
TAATAGTTTTAGCATCCTTTAGCGCAGTTGCACCTGCTTTAGCATTAGCACGATCTGATTTTAATCCACTTACATCATACTTATCTCTTAAACTATCTAAGTCCAATACATAAACACGAGTTGCAGCGTCAATAAGATTCTTTCTTGTTACTTTAGCGGCAGGAGCACCGTCCCACCCATTATACATAGAACGAGTTTCATACTCTTTTGCAAGAAGGCCATATCTTTCTTCAGTTCCTTTTCTATGACGGCTATAAGTTCGCCCTCTGTCCATTGAAAAACCATGATACATTCCGATCCCTCCTCTAATAACAGAAAGTACTACTCCATACTTAGAAATGTTACCTAATGATAAATTACCTGGCATATATTTTTTATTTGCTTTTGCCCATTTAATAAATCCTGGATCATCATCAACAAAGAATCCTACTTTATTTGGATTCTTAGCATCACCACCCTTCCAATAAGCTTCTGGTGAAGTTGTAGTAAAATCAGCATCTGAAATTTGATCTAGAGCGAGGCTGGCAAATTTTTGCATATCTTTTGCAACACCGTCTCTCCATCTAGAACCGCCGTCTTGTGCAGCAAATTGTCTTAATATATCTGAACTGAATCTTTCGGTAATTAATTCAATATCTAGAGACTCTTTAAATAATTTATAGTCTTTAATATGTTCCATGTTAAATAGTTTATTTTCTTTATTTATTCAACAAGGATGGAGTTATTTTCTAATATCCTCTACTCCTAAGTGTTGTTGAATTGTTTTGATGATTTCTTCATCTTGGTGAACAGTTCCTAATTGCCTCCATTCATCATCTGAAAGAATAGAACCGACCTGTGATGCCAGGCCGGTTTCTGTAATTAAGGCATCCACTCCTTGTGTATACCATTCTCTTATTCTTTGTATACCACCGTCATTATAAATTCTGATAATTTGATCATTATCTATATGTCTTCTGTGGAATCCCATATTAAACTGTTTCTACAACTGGATCAACTTCATTCATCAGATTAGTTAATTCTTCTTCTGCTTCATTATACTTATCAATAGCAACATCAAGAATAACATCAGGATGATTAACTTCAGTATCTAATTCTGCTAACCTTGCATGATTATCTCTAAGTGCTTGGTTATCTTCATGGACCTTTTGTACTACTTGAGAAAGATCTTGACCAAATGCAGCCATTAATTCAATAAAATTTCTAGCTTCAAAGAATCCTTTTCCTTTCATTGATGTTACCATTGTCCATAAGATAGTAATACTGGTACCTCTTAATTTAATAATACCATTCCAGTCTTTAGATTGAACTTCTTTAGAATTTTCTTTAAGGTTAGAATATAACATTACTAAACCTGTTGCAGTCGTATGACCCCATTCAGCATCTTTTTCTAAAAACTTCATTAATTGCTTATAAAGTTTAGAAGTAGGAATTGGAATATCATATTCATTAGTCTGTAAAGATCTAAGCAAATCCTCATTCTTTTTTAATGCAGCTTTTTTATCTGTAATGATTTCACTCATCTTACGTGGTACATAAACAATTTCATCTCTTAATGCAGCCTGCCCTTCAGGACCATCATATTTGTCATGAGAATTATCTAGAATTTGAACAGGCTTACCTGTATCTTTATTAATAACTGTCTTATTTTGGTTTTTCATTTTAATTGTCTTTGCCATCTTTATCTATTTTTGTTTTAGTTTTAGGTTTAGGCGTAGCTGCCTGAAATTCTTTATTAATATTTAAACATTTACTACATTCCATAGTATCTAATGGTAATAACCTATCTTGCCCATCTGGTGAAATAAACCTACTTACTTTTCTTAAAAAGAAAGCTGGCCTAAATACATTATGTCCACATTCATCACAAACTATTTCTAGTGTAGAATCAATATCAACATTCATTTGTTTACCTTCCATTATTATTAATTATATTGATTTATTACTATTTGTTTTAACTTTATTAATTTCATTTAATTTATATTCCGAATCAATCCAATTGCTACTTACATAATCCCATAATGATTGAGAAGGATGATTAGGTAATTTAGGATGTGATTGAGTTTTTGCCCACCTCTTTGCATTAACAAAGCCATCGGTTGAATATGGAAAAGGCCCTTCACATTTTGGTTGAAACCAAGATCTGATTGTTCTTAATAATTTAAACATAATCTATTTATTATTATATGCAATTTTTAAGTTTAGTTTAAGTATGTTCTTACAAAATCTAAATCTTTAAGCGTATCTATTTCGTTATCCTATCTTGGCCTGCAATCTTAGTAATTAATGCTACTTTCATTTTTATAATTTTATTTCTTTAAATGTATCTGTATTTTTTAAAAACCATTTATAGGTTTTTTGTATGCCGTCTTCTAACTCTGTTGAATATTGCCACCCGATCTCTTTTATTTTTGAAACATTCATGAGTTTTCTTGGCGTACCATCTGGCTTACTGGCATCCCAAAGAATATTTCCTTGATAATTAATTATTTTTTGTATAGTCTCTGCCAGTTCTTTAATCGTAATATCCTTTCCTGTACCTATATTATATAAGTATTCTGGCAAGTTCTTTTCTAAAGCACAAACTACAGCTTCTGCCATGTCATCTACAAATAAAAACTCTCTCATTGGGGTTCCACTTCCCCAGAGTATTACATCTGAATTATTATTTATTTTAGCCTCATGAAATTTACGCAGCATTGCTGGCAATACATGCGAAGATTGCAAATCAAAATTATCAAAAGAACCATACAAGTTCGTAGGTATTAAACTCACATAGTCTTTGTTATATTGTTTGCGTATCGATTGGCAAGCTTTTACTCCTGTGATTTTTGCAACGGCATACCATTCATTTGTAGGCTCCAAAGAATCAGTTAATAAGTATTCTTCTTTTAAAGGCTGTTGCGCAAACTTAGGATAGATACAAGAACTCCCTAAGAAAATAAATTTTTCTATTCCAGCTTTAAAAGCACCATCAATTAAATTGTTTTGAATCTGCATATTTTCCATTAAAAATTGATAAGGAAAATCATTATTAGCAAGTATGCCCCCAACTTTCGCTGCAGCATCAATAACTACTTCAGGTTTTTCAGTTACATAAAAGTCCAGTACTGCTTGTTGATTTGTGAGGTTAAGTTCAGCTCTAGTTTTTCCAATCAAATTAGAATACCCTCGAGAGACTAATGCTCTCCAAACAGCAGAGCCTACCATACCCCTATGACCAGCAATGTATATTTTAGTTGTCTTATTTAAATTCATTTAATAAGCTACCTTTAGGATTCTTTACTCTTTTTGCCTAGGTAGCCGCTATGGTGTCTTTTAGAATATTCTTGTTTACTAAATTTAATCTTTTTCATTAATTCAACAACTAAGATATCTCCAATTACTGTCATGAGTGTTGTTGATATAGTTGGTGTTAATCCTAAAGGGCAAATTTCCTCAGCATTACCAGTATGTAAAATTATATCAGATGCATTTGCTAAAAGGCTATCTTTTTTACCAGTTATACACATAATACTAATATGAGGATACATGTTTTTAGATAATTCAATTAATTCTAGTATTTCTCTAGTCTTACCAGAATTTGATAAAAGAATAAGAACATCATTCTCTTGAAGTATTCCTAAGTCTCCATGCTGTGCTTCACTAGGATGCAAATAAACAGAAGGAGTTCCAGTAGAACATAAGGTTGTTGAAATGTTTAAACCTATTTGGCCTGCCTTGCCCATACCTGATATGACAACCTTACCACGCCTTGAAATACCATGTACTTTATTTATAATTTTATTTACTGCTAACTCAAAAGAAAAATCAACAGGTATATTACTTATTGCCTCTATTTCTTTTTGTATTAATTTTTTTATTGATTTTTCCATTATCTTAATGATTCTTTACCTTGTAAAACATCCATCCAATGATCACACATCTCATGCATCATAGATTCAAAAGTATATTCTGGTTTCCATTTTAAGGTTTCTCTAATTTTTGTAGAATCTCCTTTAAGATATGGTAATTCCTCAGGCCTCATAAACTTTGGATTTTGTTCAATGTAGTCCTTATAGTCTAAATCTAAATATTTAAATACCAATTCACACATTTCTCTAACTGAATGAGTATGCATGGTTGATACTACAAAATCATCAGCCACATCATGATTTAACATTGCATGCATTGCTCTAACATAATCTTTAGAATGTCCCCAATCTCTATAAGAATCCATATTACCTAATTCTAATTTATCTTGTAAACCTAATTTAATAGAACATGCAGCTTTAACAACTTTATTAGTTACAAAGTTACTTCCTCTTCTTGGGGATTCATGATTAAATAAAATTCCATTAACTGCATGAAGTTTATGAGCTCTTCTGTAATGTCTTACGATATTATAACCAAATACCTTTGAACACCCGTAAGGTGATACTGGATTCATTATACTGGTTTCTCTTTGGAACCCGTCATCCTCAACGGTTAGACCAAACATTTCAGAAGAAGATGCTTGGTAAAATTTTGCATTAGGGCATGTTCTTCGGTAGGCTTCCAATATATTTAATACTCCTACTGCATTTGTTTGTACTGTATACTGAGGTACATCAAAACTAACTCTTACATGGCTTTGTGCAGCTATGTTATAAATTTCATCTGGTTTAATTTCTTCTAATAATCTTTCAATACTTCCTTGATCCGAAAGATCACCGTAATGAGTTGTTAATTGACCACTCTCATAAGCAGTCTTTAATCTTGCTGATTGATTTTCAGATGTTGAATTTCTTCTCACAGTACCATGTACTTCATAATCTAATCCTAATAAGTATTCGGCTAAGTATGATCCATCTTGACCATTAATTCCTGTTATAAATGCTTTTTTCATTTTCTTTTTATTTTAATTATCGAGTTTGTAAATAAGGATCTACTTCTTCTTTTTTATTAAAGACAGCCATCTTAGTTAAATCTGGCCAATCTGTTATTACCCATTGTTTAGGTTTTGCTTTAACTGCATTATCAAATTTATCTAAACCTAACTGAGCAGTTTCTGGTGTCATATAATAATGATACCCATAAGATTCAATAACCTGATCTCTCCAAGGAATTTCAGGTAATCTTCCGTCATATGACATTTTCTTTAATGCAATAGCATCTTCCTCATTATCACAAAGTATAGCACCGCCTCTACCTAGTGATAGGTGCTTTTGGAATTGAAAACTTAAACACATAAATGATCCTGGAATATAACTATTCTTTTTCCATAATACTGCTGCATCATAAATAGGTTTAAAATGTTCATTAACTTTATAATAATCTTGCCATTCTTCATCTCTCCATTTTAAATTAATGTTTAATTTATTAGCTAAGAAAGGAACAGAAATATAAGTTCTTTTAGGAACAGAAATATAAGAAAGTTTTTGAAGTCTTAAACATAATTCAATTCCGTGCGTGCATGCATCTAGGCATACTACATAAGGTGCACCAAAAAATTCACCTAATCTTTTTTCTAATTGTGATACTGATTTAAAACTCATAATCTTATTTTATTTAGGAAATAATTTCATGGCCATGCTATTAACCTCAAAACCATTTTTATTATAAAATTTTATTAGATGTTCTTTACAAAATAAAGTTATCCTATAACATTCTTTTTCTTTTCCAATTTTAATTAATTCATCGATAAGTATAACTCCTACATTATTACCTCTTACTTTATTGTCTACAACGATATCTTCTATATGGCCTGCGGCTTCTCCTCTAATTTTATTTTCTACAACCAAGCTTCCGTAAGCTATAACTTTATCTTTATATAATCCGACTATAGAATTTGATGATGTATTAGAATTAAATTTATTCCAACAATCTTCCTCATTTCTGTTAGAATAATCTATCTCAGTTAATTGTTGTAGTAAAAGAAAAACTTCTCCTAAGTCTTTTCTCTTAACTTTTCTAAATTTAATTTTTTCTTTATTCATATCCTTTGTATTATATATTATACAAGATAATTGTTTATTAATTAAAGCTTAACTGTATCTTTTATAGTTTGGGAAAATAAAACTGAAGCATTATTTAAATTACTAAGCCTGTATATTAATGTTTTACATTTAGATAATGATAGCATTTCTAAAAATGTATCAACCCAAAAATCTTCATCACCTGACCTATCTAGTTGTAGGCCTATCTGTTGACTACCATCATTAGCTCCCTTTACCCTATTACCTACATCATTATAAACAATATTCATTTTTTCTTTAAAATATTCTAAAGATTCATCATTATCACTACTGACAAAAATAGAATCAAAAGATTCTCTTTCTATAATTTTTTTTGTTGCTTCATAAAAAGTATTTGTTACAACTCCTGTCCCATGTTCGGGGTGAATCATCTCCATATCTGTTAATCTAATATGTACACCTAATGCATTACCCTTTAGTGGTTTTAATTTATTAATCACAGTGTCTTTAATCTTTAGTTTAGAAACTATTGTTTTTAATCTATGTAATTCAGGGACCTCATTAATGTTATGGTAAACACCGAATCCATGTGGATATACACGCAAAACCTCGTCAAATTTACAATTAGCGTTTTGATCTAAAACATAATCATATGGATTTTTTTCACCAACGGCAGATAGCCAAGATTTCCCCATATGTGTTAATCTTTCATTAGGAATATCTCGGTCTATGTCTAAATATATCTCATTAATTTTATCAACATCATCTATTGTAGAATTAATATATTGAATTGCTAGCATAAAATGAGAAAAAATTCCACCTCCTTTTGTATTTACTTTTATATTCATCTCTCTACACTTGTTCCTATTGTTAACATATATAACCTTTCTTGTAGCTGGTGGAATTTATACCCTGATGATATTGCTCTCCTCCAAAGGTCCCAGTCTTCCATGCCATTAGGATATCCTGATGGGTCCCTAACATCATGATATCCTCCTAGTTCATCTAATGCTTTCTTCCTTATTAACATTGATCCATGGGTAATAATATTTTCCTGAAAAATTCTATTATAGATTTGTTCATGAGTTTCGTATTGGCCTACGGAAAAACCGCTTGGGTAAATTTGTCCCTTATTCTTAATAGTAGCAAGAGTTCCTAAAAAATCTACTTTGTTGTTTTCAATAAAATTCATTTGCTTTTCTAATTTACCAGGAAGGTATTCATCATCTGCATCAAGAAACGCAACATATTCTGTATTGATTCTTTCTAATCCTGCATTTTTTGCTCTTGCTAATCCTTCTTTTTTATTTCTAATTATTATCTCTGTATCTGGAGTTATTACATCTTTAACTTTAGGCAGTGTTCCTTTCCAACACTCATCTAGTACAATCAATAACTTATAGTCTTTGTATGATTGTTCATATATAGAGCTTATCGCTTTCACTAAAAGATCGTCATAATATGCATTAGGGCAGTGTGCACATACTAAGATTGAAAGTTTAGTCATAACATTACTATTTATTTTTATAATTTATACCAAGATTCCCAAACGAATGGATAATTAAATTTTTCTTTAAAACCGTTCTCTTTTAAACCTTCACGAATTTTATCTCTTCTTTCCCTATCACCATCAATACCTAAATGAAATTGTATTTGTATATTTTTAAATTTATTAATTAATCCAGTTTTTAACATATCTTCTAATAAAGGATATTCATCGCCTTCAATATTAATTTGAACTAAGTCAACAACATTTAGATTCCATTTATTTAATATAGTTTCCATATTATAGAATTTCACCTCAACAGCTTCACCGCTTTTAAGATTTGAAGAAGTGCCATCTCTACCCATAAATAATTTATCAATTTTATTTTCGGTAGATGCACCAACATTCAGAAGATGAACTTTATTATTACTGCTAAACTTGTCTACCATAAAATTATAAAACTGTCCTATAGGTTCCAGTATATACATATTAGGATTGTACTTATTTATTATTTGTTGCCCCCACACACCAGTATAACCACCTAGATCTATAACAACAGAATTCTCATTTAAGTCATATGTAATATTATGGGTATGATCACCCCTATCTCTAAACCATTTTTGTATTTCACTCATTTTAATTTGGATTTTTATGTAAATCTAATATGGTAGGGTAGGTAGATTTATTATCAACATCTATAGGTGGATATTGATCTAAAGATTCTCCATGAAAATAACATCCATATTTATTACCCCATGTAGATATTTTACCTAGTCTCTCTTCCATTTCCTTAAGTCCCTTTTCTCCATATTTATTATTAGTTAAGTCTACATCACCAATAAATCCCCACTGTGATGGATTCCTATAGGGAAATAACTTGTATTTTTTACTAACTAAACTAATTATAGTTTCATCATGCCTATTCTCCCTAAAACCTCCATAGTTAGGTTCTCCTAATTCATTAGGTAAATCACTTATGATTCTTTGATCCTTACCATACTCATAACATTCTGACATAAACTTTCTACTAAAGTTATTTTTCTTTATTAAAAACCACCCACCAACTCTAGCGCCAGTGTGTGTATATTTCACAGAATCAGTATCAGTTAGAATAAAAGCATCCCTTTTAGCCCATATATACTGTATGTGATTTTGTCTGAAAGTCATTACAGATAACTTATCCCTTTCAAAAACATCAATAAGTTTATCTATAGAGTCAATAAATTTAGAACCAGAATCGGCATAGAAAATATAACTGTCTTCAGGTATAGAATCGTCATTTAATAATCTATCAACAAAATGAAATTTCCATAACCAATAACCTGCTCCTCTGGGGTGGTCTAAGATATGTTTATAATTTTCATAAAATGTAGAATCAATATCTTTTTTATTGTATTCATATACTTTATCAAAACCTCCAACACCTAAGCCTGTTTCTGAATTAAGTTTTTGTGACTTAAAAAATTTATTATGAGCATAATTAAATAATACTTTCATGATTCTATAAATGTTTTATCCAATGCTTGCCCTTCATAAGGTCCAGTTTTATATTCATATACTAAAGTATCATCTTCTAATATTTCATATGTATGACCACCTTCTAACGTAAATGACGCGTCGCCTGGGTTAAGTATAGGTGTTGCAATAATTTGATCATCAATATCATAAAAGATGCATTTAACTTTACCTTTTATTACAATCCATGATTCTTGAGCAATAACATCTCGTGTTCTATTTTTCCAAATATGTTTATGAGGTTTAAATGTTTTACCATTTTCCATTTTTAAAGTGGAACATTGAATGAAATGTTCCTCTGGTATTAAATCAACCCTAGGTTCTTTTATTTTGTCTACTCTTTGCACTATATGTAATAGTTTAGTAGGTTCAACTTTTGAATATATCTTTTCCATATTTATTATTATATGTTTATTTTTTGGTTAGTTTAATTATTTTATTAGCTATTCTTTGTCCTGGTGCTATATGGTATTCATGTTGAATACACCTATTATAATTATCTTCAATTGCACCTAATCTTTCATTATAATACTCTGGTGTTAATTGATTAATTTTATTAATTGCATCCTCACCGTCATTTACTAAAATCATACCATTAATATTAAAGTGTTCTTCTATATTTTCATATCCTCTGTAAATAGGAATAGTTCTATTAATAAAACAATCAATTAATCTTTGGCTAAAATTATTTTCGTCTCCTATAAAATTTTCTGGGCAAATGTTAAACATAGATTTATATAAAAGAATCTTATCACTCGTCTGAAACTTATCGCCTTGTGGTAGTTTAGGATAGTTAGATCCAGATGGGTGTTCATTGCTCTCAAATAAGTTAGTAGGTATTTTAATATTTTTTACATTATCCCAGATATCATGCCTGATTTGGTAATTACCGCCTTTATGACTTTTAGATGTATTTAAAAAACTAACACTAAAATTCTTTTCTTTTGCCTCGGATGTTCTATCACGACCAACCGATGGCATACTCCCATTTGTCCAACATTCGGCCAATGGCGCCCAGTAGGCATGAGATACTGATTTAACAATTTTATTATCTGATGTGAATATAAAATCAAATAGATGAGAATCTTCAATAACATTATGAGCAGGTTGACTACTTCTTAATGGTTCTTCAAAGTGAATTAAAATTAATTTCTTTGAAGGATTTTCTTTCTTTAAGTTAGCAACATAATTAACATCATATGCTCTTCGTATTAAGGTAGCAGGAAAAGGTAGATTTATTTCCATCCAATATCGGTGATTTTCTGCAAGATACATTTTATTCATTTTTTTATTTTAAATAATTTCCCAGGTGTTTGGATATATGTCATCCGAACTTAGTGAAAGTTGTGGACCAAACCATTTCTTAGGGGCAATAACTTTTTTATTAAGATTAGTATTTAACCATGCGCCCCACCATGAAAAACTACTATTTGCAATTATATTATTTTTACACATACTCATTAAGAATAAATCTTGATAATCTCGATTTCCACTAATAAAGGTAAACCTATTTCCTAAAAAGTTTTCTTTACACCAATTTAAATCATCTGAAAATACTAAAACATTTCCTTGAATCATATCTAATGCCCTTTCATAATACTCCATACTACATGGTGGATGGAAAGAAGCCTTCTGTATATAATCTGTCCTCCTAACATGTAAGCTTGTATAATTACTCACATCACCATATTTATTTTTTAGATAGCTTTTAACTTCATCAGATGGTTCAAATAATTTTTGGATAAATTTTCTATTAGGAAAATATTTTTCTGATTGAAAGAATCCATCAAAAAAAGAATTATCTTTAACTACAATCGGTTGATAATGAAAAGGTACATTCACATGATTAGTTGGTGGATTATTATTTTTAGGCCAATTAAAATTTTTAAATATCTTTAAGTATTCATATGCCCATATAGCTTTAAGAGGTGGGTGGTTAATTAATAAATTTAATTGTGTATCAACATTGTAATACCCAGTCTGATAACCAGTAATCATACTTGAATATTCCAAGAAAGCAATTTGAAACATTAAATTACCTAACCCTCCTTTTAATCTACAGCTTATCATCTTAAGACATATTTTTCATGAAACCTGTATAATTGCGGTGCGCTTGTTGAATATCACTAAACCCTGGTGCTTGCCACATTATAGTTGGAGTTACAACAAAACAAGGGTGAATACTTTGAATACATCTTACAAGAAATAAATCAATAGTTTTATCCGCTACCTTTTCAGATTCTAATATTGTATCATATATAGATGAATGAATACCATAAGACCCTGTTGTAAAGCTTTCAAACGTTTGACTTATATGATCTGATACTATCTTCTTAGGTACCCCTTTATGTCCGCTTGCTCCTAAATAAAATAATTTCCAATCTTTTGGTAGATCTTTAACCTTTTTGCTAAAGAGAGAAACAAAATTGTCATCTGCTGCTACATCATCTTCGAATATTAATATCTTGTCATAATTATGTTTCTTAGCATCTTTAATAATTCCTAAATGAGATTGATAGCAACCCCATGCACCAGGTGCATGATTCCCTAAAAAAGATCCTTCTAATGGTTTGATAGGATAATCATCTGGTATCCCATCACAAAAATCTATGGCTTCAAATATTTTATACTTTATATTTAATTTAGCAAATAATTGTTGGCAGACTTTTAATTTATCAGGTCTTCTTTTAAGATTTATTAAATATACTTGATCAAAAAAATCGTTTACGGTTATATTTTCCATGTCTTATTTATATTGTTTTAAAAAAGCAATCTCTTCTTCAGAGAACTCCTTATTTACACATTGATTTATCCATTCTATTTGTTTAACAGGTGTTGATGTTTCTGAAAATAATTTTTTTGCAGCATTTCCTATCTTAATTGCTTTACTTCTATTATTTATTACCCAATTTGCTTTTTCAATTAAGTCACTATAATCAGATTTACATTCTACATAATGAACACCTGGAATTAACATACCATGATAAGACAATCTTGTAACAAGTTTTGGAGATATTGTGCATGCACCAAATGCCATTTGTTGGGACTGCCCTCGATCTAACATATTATTTCTTGCACCAGGTACACAAACAATTGCACTTGCAGTATTAATTAATTTATAGAACACTTCCTTTGAGTATCTTTCTCTATCTAAATTATTACCAAAGGCTTCTTTAAGAATTTTTGCAACATGAGTTCTTCTTGTATGTGCATTTCCTGCAGGTGCTTGGTTATTTAATACTTTACCTACAGCTATATAATTAATGTTAGGTAATAGCTTCTCGTAAAGATCCCAGTCATGAAAATTAACTGGTGAAAATGGAAATATGTTTGGCCAGTCTTTAGCGGCTTCGTTATAATGAAATTTAAAATAAGCTTTATATTTATGTGCATTTTCCCAATCATATTTTTCATGATCATTAAAATCAAATTTACATAAATGACCATTAATTTTACAATCAAAAGTTATACCACCACCATGACCAAAATTAGTTGCTGGAACCATCTCTATATCTGCGCCACCTCTCGTTAGCAAATTTAATACATATTGAGGGTGAGTACCATAATACCTATGCCACTGATTAGGTGCATTAATATCAGCTTTCTTTGCCCAATCAGGATTAAATGCTGGAAATTGTATTTTCATATTATTTTTCATTTACGTCTTTTTTAAATCTCCTACTTGCCTGGAAGTGTTCAATCACAGGATTAATGTTTGGATACATTCCTCTCATACTATCAAATATCATTGTATATTCTGGTGGAAGATTCTTATAAGTAAAGTTTGGGTCTTCCTTTTTCATTTGATTAATTACAGTATCTAAATTCCATTGCTCCATTCTATTTGATTCATTACCTTCTTTAACATTTATGTCTCTCCATAATTGACAAATACGTTTAGTTCTTTCATTGTTTTCCATGTAAATAGTTCCACTTAAACATTCATTCTTTCTCCACCTAAAGTCTTGCCATCTTACAGCTATATCACATTTATAGTTTTTAAATAAATCTGGCATTTTATGAACTACTGCATCAACATCAACATATAGTAATCTATGTTTAGGCCATTTAACTAACATGTCTAACATAAACCCAGCCTTAAATCTAGTGTTAGCTTGCCAATTACCTAAAGTTTTTACACCTATAACATTATGATTAATTCCTAATTTATTTAAAGATCTTATTAAATTTTGAGCCTCTTCTTCATATGGTGTATTTACTGTATAATAACCAACGACCATTAAATTATTTAGTGTTGAGTTATCATTAGGATTAACTTTTGTTTGTAAAGTTAACTTATCTTTTATTATATCATTAAAAGATTCAGTCTTTATGTGAGGTGACGATGTTAATATACTTTGCCCAGATAGGTTAATAATTTTTTGTGATCCTGTATACTGAGCTAAAGATTTTAATAAAGTTTCCCCATAACCTCCAACTCTTTGTTTAAATGATTTTTGATCTCTGTCTCTGTATGATTGATGAAAATGTGATTGCCCCGTATTATTTAAATCAAAGCCTAATAGATATATTTTTTTGTATCCTAATAATAATGCAAGCTGAATACCGCAATGGCCACTATTTTCTCCATGTGAAAATTCATTTATTGTAGAAGAAAATTTATCTTTATTATAAGATTGAATTACGCCATCATATTTATAAAGATCTTCATAAACAAAATTCCTACGTGTGTCTACTATTTGGCCGCGTTTTAATTTCATGTAATCATGAGACATGTTAGCTACAAAATAACTTTTTTGTGTTTTTAACTTAATTTGATCAATAGGTAATGATGCTTTAATAAAATAAGAATAATCTGTGGTAATAAAATAAGTAGGATTTTGAATATATTCTACTGCTTTATTAATTGCAATAGTATCAAAACCATTTAATGAAGAAAAATCAAATCCATTTAATGAAGGCCCACCGCCAACAACAAAACATATATCTTTATTTATATTAGCAAACTCACTCCTTAAAAAATTAATAGGTGATTTTACTGGATCTAATAACGGTCCTGTATTAGTTTTAAATGTTCTTTTTTGTATATTCTGTTTCACATTATGAATTTTATTAACACCATTTGGCCTAATTGTTACAGTAGGAAATTGCGGTTTTTCATCTCCGTATGACTTAGGTTTTTGTGTAACCCTTTTAATTTTTCGACGGCTCATTTCCTATTATTATTTTTAACTGTTAAGTTTAATTGACTATACTCAGGTAGATTATTTATTATAGCAGTATTAGATCCATGAATAGGATGTAATATTGTTTTTTCAGGATCTTTAGAGCTTTCAAAAAATTTAGATTCTTTAATTCCATGATGATCTTTAACATAACAATGGCCTAATTGATTTCTTTGTCTAGCTGAGCTTTCAAAAAAATCAAATCCTATTAAATCTAATTTATTGAAATTTATATACCTATTAAAAAAATTATAAGTACTAATTCCAGTAGAAGGTTTAAATCCTCCTAAAGAATTTTTTAAATCATTATATGTATTTTCCTGTACATCATACACATTAGCATAATCTAATCTTTCACTATGAATGATAGGACTTATTAAATATTTAACTGTATTAGCTTGAATAACATTTGCTGACATCGTTGCAGATTTAAGCCCTAAAGATAATATAGTTGTTTTATTTCCAATTTTGTCAGAATAGAAATTTTGCCTATGAAAATATCCTTTATTAATTCTAACTACAATATCATAACTATCAATTAACTTGCCGTGCCTTTCATTTAATAACCTAGATGAATTACCTACTATGATAATGCTCTTACCTTTACAAAATTCTTTTATTTCCTCTAAGCTTGCCATTACAATATATTTGTATTATATATTAACTAAAAAGGGACCCATTTCTGGATCCCTCTTTCAGAATTGTAAATAAGTTTTAATTCTCAACCTTAGTCATTACTGGCTCAGTTGGGATATCTTCAGCTGCTGCTTCTTCGTTTACAATTGGATCCGCATCAGTACCTTCAGCTCCTGGAGCAGTAGCTGGAACGAATATTTTAATTGCTCTTGAAATCAATTCAGCATCTTCGATAGTGTAAGCACCTTTACCTTGTGCAATTCTTACAGCTTGGATTAAAACATTTAATGCCTGCTGACCATTAAGCTCTCCTGTTGGATTTACTTGTTCTGGATTTTCTTGAGTGTTTTCTTCTTTGTTCATGTTAACGTTAATTTTTAAATATATTTAATATTTATATACATAACTTAATAGTTTGTTTTACTTTATGTCTATAAAATTTTCGCTATCTTCTTTAATTGGTAATGTTAATGATAACACACCATTCTCTACTTTAGCTTTTATCTTTTTAGAATTAACATCTTGAGGTAAAGTAAATCTTTTATCAAAGGATCCTAACCAAACATTATCTTCATTAGTTGAAGCAATACTTAATTCTCCTTTAATCATTTTTACTTTTAAGTCTTCTTTTGTTAAACCTGGAATAGCGATTTCTAAAATCCAGTTTTTATCTTCTTTAATACAGTGCCAACCTTTTGATGGTTTTGTAAAGAAGTTTTCAAATTCATCCCAGAAAGGATCTTTTAGTAATGTATCAATATTGTCGTTGATTCTTCTTGCTTGTGTTACTGGCTTAAAGCCATTTAAAAATGTGTACATAGTTATATAGTTTTTATTTAAAATAAAGATTCGGTTCCTTATTTATATACTATACTGAAAAAACCGTGCAATAGTGAATTTCTTGTCACATTGTCCGATTTTTCATTTTCTTTATGTCAAGATGTCCGTTTCTTACCTCCAAAGTATTCATATCCATGACCTTCTGTAATTAAGGTTTGATTTACATCCCACTGTTTACCTTCTGCATCCATTATAAAAATCTGACCTAATACTCTACCATATTTACCTACACCCTCAGACTTTATTCTGAACATACCAGGTTTACTACTGACTTCATTTAATAAGACCTTTAATCTCTCTTTAGCAGCTAAACCCTTTTTCTTTACTTCTAAATCTCTAGTTCTACTTTCCCATGCATCCATACCAACAAATCTAATTCTTTTAAAAACCCAAATGTCAAATCCTACATCTATCATAGCATCAATAGTATCACCGTCAACTACCCGATCTAACTTTCCTCTGTAAATATATTTTTCCATTTGTTTATTTTGTTACTAGTAAGTTAACTGCGAATATTATCATTACAGATACTAATATTTTCATTAAAGGATCCTTCTCACCGCTTATAACTTCTGTTTTTTCTTTGCAACATTTATCAGTAGCTGGTTTTGTTGATCCACAACTACTTGTTAAAAGTAATGTGACAAACAATAAAGCTGTAATTTTCTTCTTCATAATTTCAGTTTTTTTATTTTAGCATATATCTTTAGATTCTAATAAAGTATATGTAAATGAATTACCCCAAATTTCTCTAGCAATTTGGCATATATCTAAAAATTCATGCCAATCATCATTATGAGCTATAACCTGGCAACCGGCAGACCATTTATCAATCTGTGTAGAACCTTTACCTGCTCTACTTGTTGCTCTATGTATATTAATTCCAAATAATCCTGTGTCTGTTTTAGATTCATTTAAATCATAATTATCATCACGATCATTATCCCTATAAACAGTTAAAGGTTTCTTTTGCCCTAATGCTAAATATTTACCAGCATGTAATCTTAGTTTATGAGAACCTCTATATTGTCCTGGTTTAAGTATAGCTACACCTTTGTCATTCATTACATTTTCAACCCAATGAGTACCTGGATCTGTAGTACATTTAAAACAATGAAAGTTCCACTCACCTTTTACTTTATAGGATATTGTCATACAGTCATCAAAAGCATTTGTAACCTTACCTTTTGTATCTGAATTTCTTACTCCTATAATATTTACATCATAGTCCTCACCAGTAAAGTATTTGTATTCTTTACTAATCATGGTATCTTCGATTTGTTTTCTTGTATAGCAATTCATAATTTATTTTATCATTTCTTTTAATTGATCCAAGCTCTTTGAACCAACTTCTCTTTTTATTTCATTACCATCTTTAACAACAATAAAGCACGGGATACTTCGTACCCCATACTTTGCTGCAATATCCGATTCCGTATCTACATTTATTTTTATTAAAGTGTCTTTAGAAAATTCTTTAAACTTTTCTAATGTGCCTTTCATTGCTTTACATGGACCACACCAATTAGCTGAAAAGTTAACTAAATACTTACCTTTTTCTGGAATCATAATTTCTAATTTTAATTATTTATTTTTATTGCTTGATCTTTTATAGTTTTCTTCCTCATAAATGTCAATTAAATCATCAACAATAGGATCTCTGTGATTTTGTAATAATGTAATAGAGGATAAGCTTTTAATCTTAAATGCCTGATTATATAAGAATCTAAAACCTGATTCACCTCTACCTTTTAAATCTACCTGCCCATCATCACCACAAATAATCATCTTAGATCTTAACCCAACTCTGGTTACAATCATTTCCATTTGATCATTTGTTACATTTTGTGCTTCATCTACAATAACACAGCTATCAACAAATGTTCTACCTCTCATAAATGAAACTGGTACAATTTCTATTTGACCACTTTCTATATACGGTTGTACTTTATCTTTACCATATAGACTATACATGTTTTGATAAATTGGTTGTACCCAAGGATCCATCTTTGCATGTAAATCTCCAGGTAAAAATCCTATCTCTTCTTTTGATACTGTTGGTCGTGTTATAATTATTTTTTCGTAATGCCTTCTAAATAAGCCATCTAATGCAACTTGGCATGCTAATAGTGTTTTACCACTACCTGCTTTACCAGCTAATAAAGTTATTGTATTTGATAGTATAACTTCTTTAGCTAATTTTTGTTCTTCGTTAAGTTTTAATTTAAATGTTATAGGATTTTTTGGTCTTCTTTTTTCTTTAAAGACTTCGTCATCATAAGTACGTGCGGGCATATTAAATTTTTATTTTTAGAATCCTCCAAAATATAAAAGTATAATCTTAAAGGATTATGGTTTTGACTCAACACTAGGAGATTTAATAAAAGGCCTAACTGTTAAAGGTGGTTTTACTTCTCTTTTTGGTATTTGAGTTTCGGGTGTTGGTATCACAATAGGATCACCAACTGGTGTAATATGCTCCATAGGAACTGGCTTTTCTACAACATTAGCAACCGCATCATCGGTCTTAACTATTTTAGGTGCTATGTGTACTTCTCCAATTTCTGCTGGAATTATTGCCTCTTTGGCATCGCGAGAATATAAATCTTCTCCCAGTAGCTCCTCACTAACATCCGGGATTATTTTTGTTATATGATCTTCATATAATTCTTGTGTAACAGGTTCAGCTGAGCCTGCAACAGGAGTTTCAATATTAGGTATTTCATTTAATACTTCAGGTTGTTCTGGTCTGATATAATCTACTAATGATTTAATAAAACCTAATGCTACTACAGGAAGTATAGCGCCACTTACAATTGATAAAATTCTTTTTTGGTATATAGGCTCAGTTTCTTCTAAACCAAACAATTCAATCCAGCCCATATAATTCTCCAAGTTAATAAATGCATGGAATGAATTAGCCATCATCTGAAATGAAGTTAATAATAAAAATAAACCCCAAACCATTGTTTTATTAGTTTTGTCTAATATTATAATTGCAGCAAGAGAAGCCGCTGCTCCTATTTCAAATCCAATAGCTAATGACCAAGACATTAAACCAGAGTGGCTTAAGTCAAAAAATGCAACTGAATTAATCATTGAGATTGTAGCTACT
>Ga0307488_10001641_pt1 | contig 18715 bp, 32 predicted proteins | sample SB02metaG_FD_202248 | JGI IMG/M metagenome (GOLD analysis project Ga0307488, IMG submission 202248) | Sea-ice brine microbial communities from Beaufort Sea near Barrow, Alaska, United States - SB 0.2 | ecosystem: Environmental > Aquatic > Marine > Coastal | place: USA: Alaska | collected... | reverse complement strand
CACCATAAGTCCATTTGGACTAGAGTGGATTTATGATGGGGGCGAAATAGGATCGACAGGCAGAGATAGATGAGTGGAGAATTGTGGATTGACCGCCTTATAGGTCAAAAACACTAAACGCAAACGATAATGTGTTTATGGGAGATTTCGCACTAGCTGCTTAATCTTTCGGGGTTTGGGAGATACCTAGCAACAGAAATCTCCCACTTTATTATAAAGAGGATTAGTTATGAGTGATATCTTATGTTCTGGTGATTGTTGGACTGCTGGTAATAAACCAAGAGCTAGGTGGGATAAAGATGGTGATTTTATTGACCATACATTCCCCCTATGGCCTGAGATATTATCAGAAAAACTAGGAATGGGTTATACAAATCTTGGTTGTGGTGGTCGAGGTAATCAATGGATATATGATAGGATTATAGATAATTGGAATGGCGAAAAAATAATATTTGTTCAATGGTGTAAGTTTGCTATTTGGGATATTGGTGGACAAACCCTGATGATGAGTGAAATTATAAATTCTATGACTGAGGATTTTAAACAAGAAGATCAACAATTTACTGTTCATAGAAAAGACATAAGGGAAAAGAGATTAAAAATCTATAATACCTTCAAAGAATTAAACCTTACCGATATTTGGTATAATTTGCAATATAATATAAGAATTTTTAATGCATTCCAAAACTTTTGCGAGTTGAATAATATACAATATATTCAGGCGGTTAAGTTTGGACCTATATTTGATAAAATCAGTGTCGATGAACAGTCAAAAATTATGAATCTTCTTCCAAGATTGAAACGTTTAATCAATGAGGAAAACTTTATAGGGTTTCCAATTTTCAAAGAACTTGGTGGATTTACTTTATGTGATATATTGAGTGATATTGATCTTAATATGTATAGAGTAGGAGAGACTACAAATAGTAAGGGAAAAGAGTGGTTTGATCCAGGCCCGAATCATGAGGGTCATAAGATTATAGCAGATATATATTATGAGAAATGGAAAGAATTATATAAATATGGTATTGACAAATAGGTAATTCTATGTTATACTTAGTAATAATAAAGATTTAAGTGACGGGAACCTATTCCTATATCGACACTTGATGAGTTTGGTAGTTCTCTGTATAGGACTAAAAACTACCACTTTAAAGGTTGGAATACTTTCAACCTATTTGTAATGTTAAGGAAAACATTTAAATGACTACTACTACTACTCAGGCCGCTAAGGTCGAAAACGCACTTGTAAATGGTGCAGAACTAACTGCAAAACAGATTACATCACGTTATGGTGTGAAGAATGTTCGTGCTGTTATCAGTAAGCTTCGCTTGTCGGGTCTTGCGATCTATTTGAACAAGCGTGTATCGTCATATGATGGTGAAACATATATGAAGTATCGTATCGGTACACCTAAACGATCAGTTGTTGCTGCTGGTTACAAAGCACTACGCACAGCGTAATGTTTTATCGGGTGATGCCGTAATACATCCGTGGGGGTCTAAGGTTAGCCCTCAATTTTTTTTATTACAGGAAAATTATTATGACACTAAATACCTCTAAAACATTTTCAATGCAGATAGAACAAATAGTACAAGATAAAAGTATTTCTCATATGGATGCTGTTTTATGGTATTGTGAAAAAGAAGGTATAGAACCTGATGCCATCAATGCTAGAATTTCAAAAGCATTAAAGGAGAAGATTGAGGCAAATGCTAGAGATTTAAACTATTTACCAAAATGTGCTCAATTACCGATTTAGGTACTTGACATATCCACCAGATTATAGTATTATAATCTTAACGTTAACCCTATGTAATGGAGACTTCAAATGGAAGTAACTGTACATTTGGATGGTGATCCCACCATTCGTGAAGAAGGTTTTTTTGCCTCTAAGGTAAAAGATTTAGAAGATCAAGTTAAAGCACTTGGTTTTGAGAATGCTAACTTAGCAAAGTCAAATGAAGAATTGTTTGATAGAGTTAATAAACTAGCAAATCGCCAACCTAGTTGGCCTAAAGGATATCGCCCAAACAACCGTCCACGGCGATAAATAGTGTGTGCTGGTATAGTTAAACGGTATAACGATGGTTTTGTAAACCTTAATTGAGAGTTCGATTCTTTCTACCAGCACCATTTCTAAGGTATTATTAATGAAGTATAAAAAAGAACTGTCATTCTTAAAAAAGATTGGATGTAAAGAACTTCCACATTCGGATAGAACTTTATATGATCATTTATACGGAACTGCTGAAATTCTTATAGAAAACAATAGGCCAGATTATGAAGTTAAAGGTGGACTATTTCATTCAATATATGGAACAGAACAGTATAAGAAATCGGAAAAATTGAATATTACTAGAGAAAATATTAAAGAGTTACTTGGTGATACTTCAGAACAGATTGTATATATTTTCTGTAATCTAGAAGAAAGATGTCGTAAAATAACTCAGGGTGAAGAGATTGAAGAGCAATATATTGAGAGTTTACGTTGGATAGAATATGCAAATCTACTTGAACAAAATAAGTATAATCCTGTATTAATTCCTCTTAGGATTCGATTGGGTATATTTTAATGGTTGATCTTAATTTTAGAGAGTTATTTCCTAGTCCTTTTGCTTTTGCTAATTTTGGTGAATCTGCAAGAGGTATTAATAAAAGGTTGGTTGATGATATTAACAATGAGATGGCCAATTATCAACCTCAAACACAAACAAGAACATTTGCAATAAATGAATGTGGTTGGCAATCTGGTCACTTAGAAACTTTATATGAAAGTTTTAAAGAGATAGGTGCTGCAATTCAACAATGTGTTCCCCCCATGCTAATTCATAGTGGTGCAGAAGAAGATTATGCTGCAAAATTAAAAGTTGAGGGTATTTGGGCCAATGTTATTTTTGCTCCTGGCGGATTTTCACAACCTCATGTACATGGTAATGGTGATACTTTGTGGACAGGTGTTTACTATCCAGCTGGTGCAGAAACAGAAGATTTGGATAACTTTGATTCAAATAAACACATAATTGGAGAGACTACCAGAGGTAGCGGCAACCTAGTTTTAAAAGACCCATCATTTATACAAAAAAGATTGATTAAATTTCCTTGGAGAACCAAAAAATATTATGGTGCTTCTGTTAGTGTAATTCCAAGGGAATCATTACTTGTAATGTTTCCAACTTGGATTGAACATTATGTACAACCAGTGACAGATAATACTAAGAGGTATAGCATCTCTTTTTCTATTATAAAACCATAAGTGAGGATTTATCAAAATAATGCAAGTAAAATTGATTAGTTATAGTATGGCATCAAAGGAGTTGTTTGATGTTGATAATTCATTAAGAGATGTTCAAGGGTTGATTGCATATTGTGCTCGTGTATCCAATCCTAATAATCAGAGTGATAAGAAAACAACTGGTAAACTTATAAAGTATCTTATCAAGAACAAACACTGGTCGCCTCTAGAGATGGTCAGTGCGTGTATAGAGATAGAGACAACGAGAGATATTGCAAGGCAGATACTACGTCATCGTTCATTCTCGTTTCAAGAGTTTAGCCAACGTTATGCTGACCCGACAAAAGACTTGGATTTTGTGACCAGAGAGGCACGTTTGCAAGACACTAAGAATCGTCAAAACAGTGTTGAACTTGATGTCGATAGTGAATTACATTATGCATGGGAAAAAAAACAAGAATTACTTATCAATACCGCAAAAGAAACATACAAGTGGGCTATTGACAACGGTATTGCAAAGGAGCAAGCTCGTGCAGTACTGCCAGAAGGTAATACTGTATCTCGCATGTACATGAACGGAACTCTCCGTAGTTGGGTTCACTATATAGAATTGAGGTCAGCGAATGGTACTCAAAAAGAACATATGGATGTGGCGAAAGCTTGTGCAGTAGAGATCGCACAGATTTTCCCACTTATTGGAGATATATTAAATGACTGAAATTCCTATTTTCCCAGCTGGTGTACTGAAGATATACCAAAATCCAAACCCGCCAGAGGTTCCTTCTATGGATGAGTTTGAATTTAACCAACAAGCAATTGCAAATCCTGATACAACACAGTTCAAGGATACTCCTAACATCATTGACCATGAAGGTCTTGCTGATTTGAAGACATGGTTCTATGAGTGTACTAAAGATTATCTTGATAATGTGATGACTCTGGATCATCGTGATTTCTGGATTCATGAGAGTTGGTTGAACAGTGCAGACCCAGGCAGTTCACAGAGTATGCACAATCATGGTAACTCTATTATTAGTGGTGTGTATTATGTTAAGTCAAATCCACAACATCCACCATTAGTGTTTGAAAAAATGCCTTCAAACAGTGACCCGTTTTTCTCATTAAGAAAGCATTACAGTAAAGCCAACGCAAACTTCACTAACAAGGTTGGTATGCCGTGTACAGAGGGGTCATTGATTATGTTTAATTCATATCTGTTTCATGGGTTTGGTCAAAACATAACTGATGAATCAAGGATTAGTCTTGCGTTTAATGTGCTTGCAAATCTATCTGAACGTGATGCGTACAAGCTTGACTTTGTGAAGAATGAACGGTGGTTAGATGATGCGCCTGTAAGTTACACAGTAAACACTGACGGTTCTAATGGAAAGATTGACAGAAGGATGAGTAAGTGAACTCTGTAATTATTGGTAATGGTGAATCTAGGTCGTGGTTCAATCCAGATATTAAAAGAGAAGAGTGGGTGGATATTAAAACATGGGGATGTAATGCGGTCTATCGTGAAGCTTCTCCTGATCATATCGTTGCTATGGACTATGCAATGCAACAAGAGATATATGATTCTGGGTATGCACTAAAAAATAATTGTTATTTTGCAAATTGGAATGTAGTTCCATCTGAAGTTGCAGAAATGACTTTAATGGGATATGATATTCCACAAGAATTTATTCATAGAAATAATAAACAGACAGAGCAGTGTGTTATACAAGGAAAAGACCCTAACACATTGAAAGAGAAAATTGAGCTTACTATAAAGAAGTTTCCAAATTTAGACATAAAAGACTTGACGTTGAAAATGGAAAAAGACGTTGGAATCTGGATTACATATGTAGAGGAAACTGACCAAGTGACTCCTATTGTTGGACGCAATGGATACTCTACAGGTAATGCTGCAATGTCTCTTGCGTGTGAGTCTGGTTCAAAGAAAGTATATATGCTAGGATTTGATTTAAGTGCATATAATGAGGATTTGAATAATATCTACAAGGGAACAGACAATTATTTTCCTAGTGGTACAAAGGGATTCAACCCTATAAATTGGATAGACCAAATGCAAGCTATTTTTACAAAATATGATGACGTTGATTTTTATTGGGTTGATGCTATCGATAGGTTTGGTCAAAAAGAGTTTTTCCATAATAGTAAAGACGGCGATAATAATATGATAAACTACATAACGAAAGAAGAATTTTGTCAAAAACTAAATTTAAAATACATATAAATAAGAAAGAGGATTGACTTTATACATACATTATGTTATATTTAAACATACTTAAACATACGAACATACATTTACATAAGGAGAATACATATGTCGTTTAGCGCAATGAAGAAACAAAACAGTCTTGATTCACTGTTGGGTGCTGCCCAAGCAGAATCAGCACCACAAGAGAAGAAGTCTTATGCTGATGAGAGACTTTGGAAACCAACGATGGATAAGACAGGAAACGGTTATGCTGTAATTCGTTTTCTTCCAACACCACAAGGAGAAGAAATTCCTTGGGTTAAAGTTTGGAACCATGCTTTTCAAGGTCCAACTGGTCAGTGGTATATTGAAAACTCCCTTACTACAATTGGTCAGAATGACCCTGTATCGGAACTTAATACTAGGTTCTGGAACTCAGGTATTGAATCTGATAAGGAGATTGCTCGTAAGCAGAAGCGTAAGTTACAGTATTTTTCTAATATTTACGTTGTGAGTGATTCTGCAAATCCTCAAAATGAGGGTAAGGTCTTTCTTTATAAGTTTGGTAAGAAAATCTTTGATAAGGTTATGGAAGCAATGCAACCAGCCTTTGAAGACGAATCTCCTATCAATCCTTTTGATCTTTGGAATGGTGCGAACTTCAAATTGAAGCTTCGTAAGGTAGATGGTTATTGGAACTATGATAAATCTGAGTTTGAATCTCCAGCTGCATTGAATGATAATGATGATAAACTTGAGGAAATATATAGTAAGGTATATTCACTAAATGAGTTTAGTTCTGCATCTAATTTTAAATCATATGATGAATTGAAAACTCGTTTGGATATGGTTCTTTCTGGGACAGTTGCAGCTGCTACAGTTGCCGATGTAATGGAAAGTGAACCTACTGCAAATGTTGTAGTAAATACTAAACCTGTAGCTCCTGTTGCTACCGTGGTTGATGATGATGACGCAATGTCATATTTTGAGAAATTGGCTGAAGATGGATAAGTAAGACTCGAACTAAAAATGCCCTTCACTAATTTGTGAGGGGCATTTTTTTATGATTCATTTACATAACATTACTATCTATTGCTGCATTAGTGACGGCACTGGGCGGCACAGCACTATCAGCAGAAAATGAAGTTTGATTTTTCTGGCTACTGTCAATGTTTACGGATGGGCCGTTATTAACGGTTTGGCCACCTTGACCACTTGCCCGTTGTCTTAAAATATCTCTGGTTTGTCTCGCTGCATCTAAAGATTTTTGCCGGCTTTCCAGCTGCACATCAAGCGCACTGGTGTTCACTTCTCGCCCTCTTGCGGCAGCTTTGCTTTTTATAATATCTCTTTTAGCCTTTGTCGCCAACTGTTTGGCTTGCAATTTTTGAAATACGGTTTCAGCTTCTTTAAGTTCATCAGCATTGAAATTTTCATTTTTGGTTGTAAGCTTCATCATAGATTTAGCTTCTCTAATTTCAGCTTTTTGATCTCTCTCTGCTTGCTTCAGAAGAAGCATTTTTGCTGTCTTCAGCCTACGTTTTTCCAGGCTATTGTTATTCATGGTGAAACGCTCTCTGGAGTCATCATCGTTCGACATCTCAGCATCTTCAAGTTCATCTGCGGCCATTTGCACTTGGAGTTCTAACTGTTTTCGTTTCTTCACTCTATTAACTTTCGCAATATCCAAATTGGATTTTTTCTCCAATATTTCATCCGCTCTTTCTTTCTCCTCTTCCTTAGCTAAGTCCCCTAGTCTTTTTTCCTCTTGTCCTTTCGTTTCCTTACCAAAAACCATAGTTGCAAGGCTCCCAAATTTATTCCTAGCCCATGCAACCACACTATCAAACCAACCTGTTACAAGCCCAATAAGCTTATCTAGTGCGGTTTCTCCTGGCTCAAATTTCACACCAAACATTTTCATAACTGTGGTTACTAGATTATCTACCATATTAACAACTAACTTACCTATTGCTTTACCTATATCTAATACACCAGTTAAATCTCCTTTAAAGAGTTTTGTAAATCCTGCCACAAGTTCATCAAAGTATATTTTGATGTCTGTTAATAGTTTATCGAAAGTTCCACCTTCTCCAAATAAAGCTGGACCCATCACATCTGTAATAAAAGGTAATATTGTTTCTTTAAAGAAAGCTGAAAATTGTTCAAACTTCTTCTTTAAGGTTTTCCACATTTTACTATTCATAAAAGCTGCTATCAAAGCGACAAATCCTAATATTGCAGCCCCAATAAACATTTTTTTAAGTTTATCCCATGCAGAACCACCTACGTTTTTTACTTTTTCTTTTCCTTTTTCCCCTAATCCTTTTAAGGCGTTCATAAGTTTTTGTGATCTACTCTCTTCTTTCTGTGCTTTTTCCTTATCTGCAGCAGTTTTTGGTTTGTTTTTAAGTCTTTTATCTGAAGCAGCATCCCTTACTTTTTGCTGTTCCATATTTTCTCTATATAATTCCGATGAATCTTCTAGTGATTTATTAATCACATCACTAAGACCCCCAGACCCGTTAATTGATTTTATTTGTCCTTGAAGTAGTGCTTTCTCCAACTCAGGGCCGAGGCCTAACTGTTCTTTAGCCACCTTCGCAAGCATTTCATTGTTTTCTGCAAATTTATCATTAGCAGCTTTTTGTTCTTTTAGGAATTCAAATTCATCATCAGACAATCCTAAATTTTTTAGTAATAACTTTCGTTCTTCGATTATTCTTTTTTTCTCCACCTTAGCAGCATTTTTAATGATGGTTTGTTCTTGGATAAATTTCTTTTTTTCTCTTCTTTTTGTCAACGCCCACTTCACCGCTTCAAAAGCTTTAGTTTTATTCAAGAAACCAAGACTTTTTTCTTGAATAAGCCCAAAACTATCGCCAATTATACCTGACTGTTTTTCTGAGCTATCTGATATCGTCTTGTCTAATATTTTAACCGCATCAGCAAAGTTTTGTTCAGCCATGACTTATTCCTTATTTCTTTGGTGGCGTTCTGTTGAACGCTTGTGCGCCATAAAACGCTGCAACAATACCAGCAACGGCAATGAAGTAAACTCCTGCCATATCACCCAGTATTTTTGCTGCTTGTTCAATACCAAATACAACTGATAAGATAACACATAGAGGGTATAATAACATACCCATAAGAGCAAACCATGCCATATTACGTTGGGCATCCTCTTTCTTGTCTTTGTTATCCAAATCAATCATACGTTCTTCCATTGCCAATTCCTCATCACTTACGACACCATCGCCGTTTAAATCATATTTTGCGAACTCACTATCTTTTTGTAGTTTTTTCTGCATGAGTGTATTACCCCTTAGATATAAAGATGAAATATCTATCTATTATTTCTTTCTTGTTCTCGCATCCTATCATTTTCTTCTTCTATGTGTTGCATCAATAAATTCATATATACATCCCTTTCCCACGGTATCATATTTTCTATTTCTTCTAAAGACCAATTATGATGATGAATTAATCCAAAATTTACTTTATAATATGTCACCACATTATTATGAGAAAGGATTATCCTAAAAAATCAGCTAGTCCCTCCAGAACCATAGTTGATTTAACTTTAGTATTTGGATTCTCCACTTCAATTTCATGCTTAAGTTTAGGCATAGTAGTAAAAAATTGTTGCACTGTTTCAAACATTGCTTGCGTCATACTATTAAAAAAATCATCTAGTTCTTTATTACTCAAATCAACTCTATTATATGTTTCATCTTTATAGTGAACTATATCAATACAATTCTTAATAATAAAAAATGTCTTCTCAGTATCACTTGTTATTTTCTCAGCATCCAAAGTATCTTTTACAGTAGGATATCTCATTACAAGACTAAAATCTTCATTCAGTTCAATATTAGTAGTATGAGTATCATCAACTAATATTCCTACATCTTCTGTGTTTAATGTATATTCTACTTGTGTTTCATAATCATCAGTACATGTAATAGTAAGTTCAATTGACTCTGATATAGATTTTCCTCTAATCCTAAGAAACGCAAATTCAATATCAAACATTGCATCTTTTTTCTTACCCATTTTACCATTTGTACATGCATTAACCAGTTTCAATATAGCAGGATATATTTGTGTTTCATCATCAGTTTCCATAGCCATTAATAAGAGTTTCTCTTCTCCTACTAAGAACGGTCTATATTCAATTTCTTCTCCTGTAGATGGTTGTTTCAAAGTGTAAGTTGGGGTAGTAATTTTTGGCAATGCCATTCTATTGTCTCCTGTTTCAATTCAATTCAATTAGTTTATAGTTTTAATTTAGAAATTATTTTATTAGTAGCTGCTCCAACTACTGCTCCAGCAATAGATTTAACTAAATTTGGAAGTGCGGTTTCTGTAGGTTGTTTATCTCCATGTTTTGAAATATCAGTCCAATGTCTAAAATTAAACCCAACGGACATTCTTGCAATCTCATTTGAAGAACCACAGCTGTATTCAATAGGACCAAAATTCTTTGGGTAACATTCCCACAACTTAACACCATATGCTGGACTATGATTGTCATCTAATTGGTAAATATCAGCTGTACCTGATGCATACTCCTCATAATATTTTAAATTCCAACTTTCAGTATCATATGCAAGTTCCATCCATTCAGTAAAGAATTTTCTTATAGTAAATCCTCTATCCAAAATAAAACTCATTGTAATTTCATCAGCATATGTTACACCTTCAACAACATCTCTTGTTGGTCCATATATGTTACTATCTGTAGCAGTAGAAAGATTGAGTCCAGGCATACTAACACTTTCACATCTCAATACCAAAGATTGTGCGACTAATTGGTTCATTGATGCTGGAGGATTTAGTTTGACCTCAAATTTATTAGTTCTTGCAACACCACTTTGGTTTATATCAGCAAGAAACTTATCAATCTGTGAACTAGAGGAACGTCCAAAAACTTCTCCTAGAGCATCTGAAATAAGTTCTCTACCAATTCTTTTTGCAGCTCCTCTTGCTTCTTGTACTGCAATTGGTCCTAATGATCCATCAAATACTTGTTCTAAAGTTTTTCTATTAACTACCATTAGATCATTCTCCTAGAATCAGACCATACAGAATCAGCAGATGCCTTTTTAAACTTCTGCACAGGCAATAGTGTTGCGATAGTAAATTCATCAGCATCTATTCTACGAAATTGTGATTTAGTGTATCCCGCAAGATATCTGTGTATGGTTGGTTTAACTAATCTAATAGCTTTTACTGCTTGATAATTTACTTCTAAAGTTGTATTTTCATCAAAAGTGTCACCACCAAAATCCAACATCCTATCCAACAACTTCATTCTTAATGGAATAGGTAAGTAATGGAAATTGATACCAAGAAAACCATCTTTATATTTCTCTAGGGGTAATACTAATGGGAATGTATCATAGTATGGTAATTTATTCTTATGTTTAGGACTATATATAAACATATTTAATCGTCCATAAAACGGTCTAGAATTTCTTTTGCCATCTCGTATTAAGTCCATAGAACCAGGAATACCAAATTCTTTGATCTTATCTTGATACCAATCATTAGAATAAGGTCTACCTTTTGCTGCTTTTTGTACTGATTTTATATAATTACTCTGTGCCATACTGTTATTTATAACGTATACCTAAATCATCTTCAGTCAGTATCTTAAATTCCATACCATTATTTAAGCACCAAGAGTTTGCATATTTCCACTTTGCTTCATTGACTCCCCATGTTTTAACCTCAGAGAACCAACGTTTAGTTTTTCTTGATGGTTTTGGATTGGGTGGACTACATTGTTTCTTTGGTTTAACTTCTATGATGTATTTCTTTATTTTACCATCATGTTGTTTAACTTTAATATAGAAATCTGGATAGTAACGATGTTTTTTTCCATCCCAAGGAGATAAATATGGTATAATGATCTCTTCACTACCCCATTCAATTATAGAGGGGCTGCTGTCACAATATATCATAAACTTTCGTTCCCATAGAGAACGATAGACAATTTTAGTTACATTACCCGTATATTTTGCCGGATTATTTGGTGAATATTTTCCTTTGTATGCCATGATGTATAAATAGTTCCGTAGTATTTATAGGGAGAATTATAGTGGCATTACAACCTTTTGCAGGCGGCGGCGCAGAAACTAGCGATGTTGGTGAATTTCCAACACCAGCAGCTTCTGCGGCAGATGAAGCTGCTGCAGCAGCTTCAGCAACTAAAAAGTTACAGTATAAAATATTACAATATCCAGACGATGTTGGTTCTGCTGGTCAAGGTCATTATATAATTTTAAAAATCCATAGAAAAGTTCAAGGAAAAGTTAAAAAAGTCCAAGCCGTTTCTGCTGCAAAAACCCGTGGAAAATCATTTACAGCTAGAACATTAGCATTAAAAGGATCACACCTGGCAACCAAAGTACAAATTTCATTATACATGCCCCCTTCAGTTGAAGTTAGCTATAAATCTGATTATGCAGATACAGAAATAAGCGCTCTTGCTGGTGCCGGGGCAGGAGTTATCGAGGCGGCACTAAAAGGTAAAGGTGCCGGGGGTAAAATGATTGATATCGGCAAGTCACTTGGGCGAGGTGCTGCAGAGGTTGGCACAGCAGCAGCAATATTGACGATGGATACAGCTGCTCCTGGAGCTTCGGCAATTGGACAAATTGCTGCGGGGAAAATTCAAAGTAGTAAAATGGAACTCCTTTTTAAAGGAGTTGGTAGAAGATCATTCAATTACACATTCGCCTTTATTCCAAAGAGTGCTAAAGAATCTAAATCTGTAGATGAGATAATATATGAATTAAAAAAAGCAATGCTTCCAGAATATACTACAGGTATGGCTGGTCAAAATTCAGACAGAACTCTGACAATTCCCACCACTTTTGGTATAGAATATTATTTTACTGATGGTGGTGGTAAAAGAAACAACTTCTTAAATAAAATATCTACTTGTTATCTTACTGATTTACAGGTAAAATATGGTGGAGATAGATATAAAGCGTATTCTGCTTCTAACACATCAAGAGGTGAATCAGGAGCTCCACCACAAAGAACAGAAATATCACTTACGTTCAATGAAATAGAAATAATTACTACTGAAGATATTGAAAAGGGATTCTAATATGTATTTTGAATTATTTCCAACAATACCATATAGTAATACCACGCATATGACACCAAAAATTGTCACAAATCTACTCAAAAGAATTGGAGTTAGATCGGCAATAAAAGATAATGCTGTTGTCTTTTCAAAGTATATTGTACGGGGTAACGAAACACCAGAGAATTTAGCATTTGAGTTTTATGATGATGCAGAACTTCATTGGGTAATTCTTTTGACAAATGATATCTATGATAGATTTCATCAGTGGCCTATGAATGTAAATCAATTTCAAGCATATCTGGGAGAAAAATATACAGATGCAAATGCTGTACATCACTACGAAATACAACAAACATCTGGTAATACCACAATTACAATTGATGTTGGTTTTGAAGCTACATTAAATCCTGGCGCAACTGCTATAACTAATTATGAATATGAAAATAAAAGACAGGATAAATTAAGAGAAATAAAATTACTTGATCCATCATATGTGAGTCAATTTGTTTCAGACTATCAATCTCTAATGAAGAGTAATAGATAAAATGGGAACAACTAAACTCAGTGAGCCAGGACAATTTGATATTGAAAAAGCTATTTTAATAACTAGTGAGGGTGTAGAAGTTGATCTTGGTAAATCTATCTCTGAGATAGTACTTTATGAAAGTATTGAAGCAAACTCTATTACTGGACATATAGCTGTATTTGATACTGTCGGTCTTAGTAATATTGGACCAGTTGTTGGTATGGAATACCTCAAGCTTGTAGTAGGCACATCATCTTTGAATAATGATAAATTCAAGGTAAATTTTGATAACAATGTTTTACATGTAACTAAAATTTTAGATAGAAAAAATAGTGGAAATACATCAAGTACTATATTAGAATTTGTTTCCTCAGAACTTATTCATAGTAAAAGAACAAGAGTTAATAGAGTACTAAAGGGTAGTTTTTCTGATCTAACAAAGGTTTTATTACAGAATGATCTTCAATGCAAAAAAGATTTATATATTGAAACCTCATTAGGTCAGAAACAGATTATCACTCCTAATAATACACCTTTTAGACTTATTGCAAAATTTGCTCAACAAGCAATTTCTAAGGAACATGGTTCTCCTACATTTCACTTCTATGAAAATCTCAAAGGATATCATTTTAGATCACTTGAAAGTCTATATTCTGAAGGTTCAAAATTTACTTATGTCGAATCAACAGCAGGTGCTAAAGTAGGAAATACACCAGGCATAACGAGTGGCCCAGATGTTGATGCAAAATTAACTAGAGATTTATCGGTTATTCAGAACTATTCTATACTGCAAGGTAAAGATTTTCTAATAAATGCTCCGTTAGGAGGATTTTCATCCACTATGATTCAACATGATATTTTTTATAAAAAATTTGATACATTTAGTTACAACTATTTTGATAATAGGGAAAAAGAAAAACACATAAATTCCTTTGCTGGTGATGATGATAATCCTATGTATAATGATGCATTCGTTGATGATCAAAACAGAAGAATAACTGATTTTGAATATGCTACATTTTATACACCAACTAGTAGAGTTAAAGATGAAAATGATGTATATCAGAACTCACAATATGAAGTTTATTCTGAAGATAAAAGACGATATCCCTTTGAACCAAGAAAATCTGAAAGTTGGTTACAGAGAAGAAGGTCTAATATTTTGAACTTAGAAACGGGTGGAACTATAGCAATGGTAGTTCATGGTAACACCTCAATAGGATGTGGTGATATTGTAACAGTTGATTTACCCGAAGCTGGTCAAAATAAATCTACAAAAGATGGCAAAGATAGATTTTTCAAAGGGCAATTTTTAATTAAAGCACTAAAACATACCTTTAGCAATTCTACACAAAAACACACTATGATTCTAAATATAAACAAAGATTCAGTTTTAGATAAATTTGATAAAGAACTTGGATTTATAGAACCCAAACCAATAAAAGTCGGTAAAGTGTTTAATGACACTAATTTTTATAGTTCAGAACTGGATTATGATGCCGATTCAGCTGGAGATTAGAAAGGAGAAATGTTGACTCAATTGTTATGAATATAAAAACCTATCATAAGGAAAAGGAACTTAAAATGGCCAAAGCATCAACAAAAAATAGAATCAAAAATATGCAAACTTTTCAGAGTCAAGAAAGAAGAATTGAACCAATTTCAGAAGAACATAAATATATGATAGCACTAATGAGACAAAAAGAGTCAATAGGAAATAAAAATGAAGACATATCAAGAACTAGTAGAAGGCCTCAACGATCCCAATATATTTAAAGCATTCTTTCTAGCTGGTGGTCCTGGCAGCGGTAAATCATTCGTTGTCGGGAAAACCACTGGTGGAACAGGCCTCAAAATAGTCAACTCTGATGATGTCTTTGAGAAGTATCTCAAAGATGCTGGTTTTGAAATGGACATGACAACATCAAAGGCTGAGCTTCAGCAGGAACCTAGAGACAAACTGCGTGACCGAGCAAAGGTGGTGACGAAAATGAAGCAGGATAACTATGTTGATGGTCGCCTTGGACTCGTTATAGATGGCACAGGCGCTGACTATGATAAGATTGTTAGACAGTCTATTGAACTGAAACAATTGGGTTATGACACTCACATGATATATGTCAATACCTCGCTGGATGTTGCACTTGATCGTAATTCAAAGCGTGAACGTAAGGTATCTACTTCTATTGCAACAAAATCGTGGAAAGACGTTCAGTCTAACCTTGGTAAGTTCAGTCAGCACTTTAGACGCAACATGATTGTTGTTGATAATAACGAGGTATTAGAAGATGACGGCACACTCTTTAATGATGTCCTGCGACAAATCAAGCCCCTGTTGAAAAGAAAAGTTACAAGCCCCTCTGCAAATGCATGGATTGAAATGGAAATGAAACGCCGAGGTATTACAAGAAAACCCAAAGGTTTTTAAAAATAATGCTTGACATATTCTAGTTCTTGGTGTATACTAAGGTATAAACTGAGAAAAGGAAGACGTAATGATACTGACCCTCAAGGGTCTTACTGGTCACGGTAAGAACCGTATTCGGGAACACGGGGATAAATGGGAAGTCCTAGAACTCCCCCCCGGCGTTATGGATATGGACCCCAAACCAGTACTACCCCCCATAAAATCACTGAAAACAGGTGAATGGCGTTGGTTAGATGATACCAACTTTTCTTGGATTCCGTGTCGATTTTAGTTGACAAACCCTGATTAGTATGTTATACTTAGGTATAATCAGAGAGAGAGAGTTATGAAAAATTTGAAATTTACACTAAACAGTGACTTTGGAACATTGTCATCGTTATTTGATTCCAAGTCAGAAGCAGAGTCCCGTGCTAATGCTTATAGGAAGTTAGAACCAGATACCGAGTTTTGGGTTGAAGAGTTTCCTACTGCTGGAGAACTCAACTACGAGTCATGTGGCGGAGAATTTTAATTCAATAAACAAAGATAAAGAAATGATTATGAATAATGTGAAAAATAAAATCCCAGAAATGTGTGGGTGGATTGGAATGATCCTAATACATGGAGCAACTGCTCCAACATCTATCTCAGTTCTAGTGGGTTGGTCTACTGATCTTCCACCATTGAACTTTGTACTACTCATATGGTTAGGACTATCCTTGTTCCTAGTGAGAGCAATCTATGCAAAAGATACGTTATACATTGTATCGAATGCAATCGGATTTGCACTTAACTCTTTACTACTAAGTTTAATTGCGTTTAGCTAAATTAGCTGTTGACAAACCCTATTTTGTGTGTTATACTATGTATATAATGAGAGTTAACAAAGAGAAAGAAATGATTATGAATAACGGATCAATGGCCACCGAAATGGATGCCCTAATTGAGAATATCAAAGCAGACTACTTTAATTGGACTAGCGGTTGTGCTGCGGCCAAAGGTCGGTGCATCCTTAGTGATACCAATAAGGATATGATCGCTCGGTTCAACGATAAGATCAAGTTTAAGGTTGGAAACAAGTATATCAAAGTCTTCAGTGAAGGCGGTAGTGTTTGGGGTTTCGTTGTCAACACTGACAATGATAAAAAGTTCAAGAAGGGTGATCTTCTGAAAGCAGCTGGTTATTCTGCGCCTGCTCGTAACTTTGCAAGGGGTAATATTCTTGAAGGTGGTTACAGATGCCCTTGGACGGGAGCTTAATTCTATGAAAACATTTTTAATAGTTGTCGTTTTGTTCGCAATTGTTTCACTAGTTGGGTATATTGATGACCCCTGTGCCGCTGAAGGATTAATGTCGGGTTGTGCAAATTAACTATTGACAAATGGTAATTAGTATGATATACTATGTATATGATGAGAAATAAAAAAGAGGTTATTATGACCAATAAAAAGACTGAAGCACTAATGAGTACCCTTAAAAATGAAGAGGTTGCTGTTATACACTCTGCATTTGAAGATACGCCACGCACTGTTGCGCTGGTTAAAGTTGATAAATCTCTAAGTGTCACTGAAAAGTTGGAAATTGCGTTTACGAAGACAAACAGTATCAATGATGCCTGGTGGAGTAACGAAGATGTGACTCCTATGTTTCCTGATGGAGCTTGTCGGTCTACAAGTACGGGTGATATGGTGTTAGTTGGTAATGAAAAATATAAATGTGAAATGAGTGGATGGAGTAAGATATAATGAAAAATACTAAAGATGCAGCTGCATACAAAACACGGCTCAGTGCTGTGGAAAAATTATCTCCTCGTATGCTGGATTACATAAGAAATGTGATTGATACGCCTATTGAAGGTAAGGGTATGAACTTTGAAGTCGCACGAAAGATGCGAATTACTCCAACTCGCTCTTATGAACTAAAAACTCTTATTAAAAAACGACTTACCAAAGATGAGTTGTTAGAAGTTTGTGCAAAAATTATGAAAGAAGTCTCATAATAAATATGTAGTTTTTAAATCTTCTAAGTACATACATAACCAATATAAGGAGAATGCGTAATGGAAATCAACACTGATTCGGTATCAATTTTACACAGCACAGTATTAAAATCTGAACTACTAATGTTACAAAACTCTAAGGAATTAAAGGAAGAAGAAACAATTCGTAATTGGTTAGAAACTAGAATTGCTGGATTAGGAAGCCCATGAAAATATATAATATTGAACGTAGATTAGGTTTAGCAAGAGTTGCTCTAGATGACTCTACATCTCAGTGGAGTATAGATTATTGGACTAATGTTTTAGCATATCTTTTACGATGTGCCAACAGAACCAACTAAATATTAGTATGGTTACTCTTACAGAACGTGCTAAAAAGTATATGAAGAGCGTAATACTTAACGGTGATTATGTGTCCCTCAGCGTAAAAGGTGGGGGATGTTCTGGTATGCAATATGTATGGGACTTAAAAAATAATCTGCCTGACATTGAATGGTCTGATCCCATAGAGAATGTTTTAGTCATTGACCCTATTGCAGAGATGTATATTTTGGGTAGTGAGATAGATTATGTTCAAGAGTTAGGCGGTAGTTTTCTATCAATAAAAAACCCTACATCAAAGGGTAGCTGCGGTTGCGGTGAAAGTTTTGGAGTCTAATAATGTATACATACAGTTGTAAAATTGTAAGAGTTGTGGATGGAGACACGGTAGATATTGATATTGACCTTGGTTTTGGTGTATGGATGAAAAAGCAACGGATTCGTCTACATGGTATTGATACACCAGAAAGTAGAACTAGAGACTTGGTGGAAAAGAAGTTTGGTTTAGAAGCTAAAAGAATGATACTAGAATGGTTGCCGATTGATTCGATACAGAAACTAATCACGGTAAAGGACAAATCAGGTAAATTTGGAAGAATACTTGGTAAGTTTGAAATTTTCGATTCTGAAGAGGATCGTACAACAACAATTAATGATTGGATGATTGATAACTACCATGCTGTAGCTTATCATGGTCAATCTAAGGACGATATTGCAAATGAACATCTTAAAAACTATCAAGTATTGGTTGAGCAGAATCAGATTGAATTTTCTCAATCTGACCTTGATACTTACATTATCTCTCGTAGTTAGTGGTTGTTTACCAGTGACGCTATTGAGTTTTGCTGATGGTATGTACAAGAATTATAAACTGGATGTTTTAGAGACTAAAATAGACAAATTAGAACAGAATA
>Ga0307488_10001640_pt1 | contig 18732 bp, 14 predicted proteins | sample SB02metaG_FD_202248 | JGI IMG/M metagenome (GOLD analysis project Ga0307488, IMG submission 202248) | Sea-ice brine microbial communities from Beaufort Sea near Barrow, Alaska, United States - SB 0.2 | ecosystem: Environmental > Aquatic > Marine > Coastal | place: USA: Alaska | collected... | reverse complement strand
ATTTACTGCTGATATGGGAGGCTCGGGCGGCAATATTGCTGCAGCCATGGGCAAAGTTGGCACCAAGGTAGCACTATTAACAGCCTTGTCTGACGATAGTATTGGTCATTTTGTACGCCAAAGACTACAAGAATGTCATGTTAGTGATGCGTTGTTACAAACTTGCCAAGGCAACAGCCGCACTAGCTTGGCGATTGCCGAAGTAAGACCGACAGATTGTGATCTAGTGATCTATCGTAATGATGCTGCCGATCTACAACTATGCCTTACTGATGCAATGAAGGCGGATGTAGCTGACAGTAGCAACTTGGTGGTTACAGGCACTGCGCTGATTTCTGAACCATCTCGCACCACCACTTTAGAGCTGATGCAATATGCTCAAACTAACTCAAGTCGTGTGTGGTTAGACTTAGATTATCGTCCGTGGAATTGGCCAGACTTACAAACCACACGAGACATTTATAGCCATGCTGCACAGTATGCTGATGTCATTATCGGCAATGAAGAAGAGTTTGCAGTGCTCACGGATGAACTAGAGGCCTATATTGAGCGCGCCAACAGTCTTGTGATACACCAAACTATTTTACTTAAACGCGGTGGCAATGGTGCCAGTTTATTTAGCCAAGGCAGGCGCCTTGATACCGGCGTTTACCCCGTCACCCCATTAAAGCCCTATGGGGCTGGAGATGCTTTTTTAGGAAATGTAGTAGACCACTATCATCAGCATAAAGATTGGCAATCTGCCATTACCAGAGGCAGTGCTGCCGCAGCTATTGTAGTGTCTCAACGTGGCTGCGCTAGCGCTATGCCCAATACAAAAGAAATTAATATATTACAAGAATCAAGTGTCATGACACCCTCTGCCACCTGGCGTTAGTGTCACGATAATAAGGAGTTTTACATGCATATCCCACCACATGACAACCAGAACAAAGCCATTGTAGACCGAGATGATGAAAAAACACCTTTATGTTATTTCAACATTGTTAAGCTCACTAAAGGTGAATCCTTTACTTCTATGGTTGAAGGTTATGAGACGTGTTTAGTCCCTGCCACTGGTAGCATTGACGTTAGCGTTGCAGGGCAACACTTTGAAGCAGTAGGCAAGCGTATGCACATTTGGGAAGGTGAGCCTGAAGGTGTTTATGTGCCTCTTAGCACACCAGTCACTTTCACTTGTGTAAGTGACACTGCTGAAATTTTCGTCTCAGGTGCCAAGCACGATGAAGTGTATGAGCCTTTTGTAGTGCGCGAAGCGCAAATTGACCCAGTTCAATACGGTTCTGATGGCACCAAGACACACCGCAAGATCAAACATATATTGGGTAAAGCTCAGGCTGGTAACGTGGGGCGTTTGTTAGTAAGCGAATTATTTACCGTAGGCGCTGGTGGCTGGTCTGGGTTCCCGCCCCACAAACACGATACTGATACATTACCTACAGAATCGCGTCATGACGAAGTGTATAACTTCCGTTTTAATCCAGAGCATGGCTTTGGCGCCCAGTTTATTACGCAGGAAGGCGAAGATATGGGCGATGTTTATCACATTCGTAATAGCTCTACTATTCAGATAGAGAAAGGTTATCACCCCTGTGTAGCAGGCCCAGGCTACGAGATGTATTACTTCACTATTTTGGGAGGCTTGTCACAACGGCCACTGCATCAAAATTTTCACCCTGAACATGCATACCAGCTGGATACTATCCCCGGTATGAAAGACATGATAAATAAGTTTAAGTAGGCCACTATGTTAGTTAATTTATCAGCCCTTATGCAGCCTGCTATGAAACATGGTTATGCTGTGCCTTGCTTTAATGTATTTGGCTACGAGGATGCTTTAGCTGTAGTAACCGCGGCAGAAGCTCGTAATGCCAGCGTCATTTTAGCCGTTAACTTAGATATGACGCTGTTTATGCCATTGGATCATATTATGGGGATGCTCAAGCCTCTTGCACTAAGTGCAAAAGTGCCAGTATGTCTTCATTTAGACCATAATTATGATATTCCTACGGTACTTAGAGCAATAGATGCAGGTTTCACTTCGGTGATGTATGACGGTTCACAACTACCCATTGAGCAAAATATTGAGGGAGTGCGGCGAGTGGTGGCCCATGCTAAAAATGTGGGTGTGTCAGTAGAGGCGGAAGTTGGCTCTGTTCCCTATGCCAGTGGCAGGGATCATATTAAGTCTGAACTAACAGACATTAATGAAGCCATGATGATGTTACAACAGGCCAAGCCTGATGTATTAGCCGTATCTGTGGGTAATGTACATCGCTTAGAAAACACTTTTGTGGATATTGATTTTACCCGTTTTGAAGAGCTACAAGCAGCTTTAGATGTGCCCTTAGTTATCCACGGTACCAGTGGTGTAAAAACCCGTGATATACAAAAGCTGGCTAAGGGAAATGTGTGCAAATTTAACATAGGCACTTGCTTACGACAGCGTTTTGGCAAGTCGTTACGCCACACCCTTGCAACCGACCCTAATTTATTTGACCGGCTTACTATAATGAAGAACATTATTCCTGAGGTGAGCCAAGAAGCCGATAATATGATTGATCTTCTTGGCCAATAGCTAAGCTGATCAACTAGCCCAATTCAGCCCACACGAGATACGTTCATGGCACAATTAACTGGCCTAAACAACAAAGTTGCTGTCATCACAGGTGGCAGTCAGGGCTTAGGCGCAGCCACTGCCCGCCTATTTGCAGAACGGGGCGCTAAAGGCCTTATATTGTGTGGCCGGCAAACAGACAAAGGTCTTTTGGTAGCTGAAAAAATTCAACAGCAATACCCTTCCTGTAAAGTTCACTTTATCACTGCAGATTTAGCCGATGTAGACTCACCCAAACGCATTATTGCTGCCGCACAAGAGCGTTTCGGACAATTAGACATTCTCATCAACGTAGCAGGACTGTCTGAGCGTGGCACACTATTAGACACCACACCTGAGTTATACGACCGCATTATGAACATTAATGTACGAGCCCCTTTTTTTCTTATGCAAGAAGCGGCTAAATTAATGCGCAGTAATGGTACTGACGGGGCCATTGTGAGCATCGGCTCCATTGCCGCCTATGCAGGTATGCCTATGCTCACCGCTTATTGCACATCCAAAGGTGGACTCAACACCCTCACTCGCAACGCAGCCCACGCACTAATGCGTGACCGTATAAGGGTTAACTGTTTAAATATTGGCTGGATGGCAAGTGATGAAGAAGACGTTATTCAGCGTAAATATCATGGCGCAGAAGATGGTTGGCAAGAAAAAGTAGGTGCTGGGATGCCTTTTGGCCGGTTAGTCGATCCTGACGAAGTGGCTAGAGCTTTAGCCTTTTTAGCCAGCGATGAATCTGGGTTAATGACAGGATCAGTGGTTAATTTTGATCAGTCGGTATGGGCTGCTAGCGATGCTATGGTGGTTCCTGAGCACCGGCTGCCAGATTAAACCTGGGCTAACAACCAATCTTTAAACGCCCTTACATCTGCACGCTGAAGGTGCGCTTTAGGACACACTACATAATAGGAATAATCGGTGATTAGCACCTCATCAAACACGGTAACCAAGCGTCCAGATGCCAAATGGTCTTCCACAAACAAAGTGGAGCCTAGGGTTACACCTTGGCCGTCTATAGCCGCTTGAATTAATACATTGGTGTCATCAATAGTGATGCCGCGCTGGTTGTTAATACCCTTCACACCCGCCTGCCTTAGCCATCCGTTCCAGTAATATGGACTAGTATCATGCAGTAAAGTGACATTGAGAAATTCTTCTGGGGTAACTAAGGGGCCGTTATTGCCGAGCCATGTGGGGCTTGCTACGGGGAAAAAATCTAACGTGAGGAGGGCTGTACTTTCTACTCCCTTCCAGTCTCCTCGGCCATAAGTGACGGCTAGGTCTATGTCTTCACGTTCAAAATCGACCGCGTTGTGAGCATGGAATAAACACAAATCAATTTCTGGATGAAGTCGCCTAAACTCTTTTAACCGTGGTGATAGCCATTTAGCCGCAAAGGAAGATGCTAAGCGTACGTTAAGCAAGGAGCCCGCCCTTTCTTGTTTGAGACTCACAATGGCATTAGCCATATCATCAAACGCATCTGCTAATACAGGCATCAAAGCCTCGCCTTGTGAGGTAAGCGCTAGGTTTCGTGGTAAGCGTTTAAACAAGCTATGCCCAAGATATTCCTCCAAGCCCTTCACTTGGTGGCTAATAGCCGCTTGGGTGACACATAATTCGTTCGCTGCCCGGGTAAAACTTAGGTGTCTCGCTGCCGCTTCGAAAGCTCGCAAACTATTGAGAGGAGGCAGTTTTCTGGCCATTTATTAATCCCATTAATACATCGAATTTTAGATTAGTTATTCTAATCCATATCAATAGAATTAATCAATTGAATAGAGCGAAATTTAAGCAAAGAATGGCCCTGTTTTTATACTAATAAATACCACATTGGAAAACCACTATGTCACGTCGATCAGGTGGCCGTCAGGCCCGTGTAGCAGAGCGTACAGCCCCTTTAACTGAAGAAGCAAAACCCGTTCACCCAGGGGAAACAGGTGGCACGTTTAAACCTCTGTCAGACGACGAGATGGCTGCCATCGCTGCCAATGCCTATCGCATACTCGCAGAAATAGGGTTTGGTAGTTCTACGCCGCATGCTACAAAGACTATGGTAGAAGCTGGCGCCACTATGGGTGAGGATGGCCGCTTACGCATTCCTCGCAGTTTGGTTGATCACACATTAAGCATCTGTCAGCGAAACCTCACACTCCATGGCGTTGATCCTAAACATGATTTAGAACTAAGCGGGCAACGGGTGCATTTTTCTACCGCCGGTGCAGCCGTGCACGTAGCCGACCCAGTGAACAACACCTACCGAAATTCAACTAGTAAAGATTTATACGACATGGCGCGTATTGCCGACACCTGTGAGCATATCCACATGTTCCAGCGTATGTGTGTATTACGCGATATAGACGACACCAAGACCATGGACTTAAACACCCTGTATAACTCGGTCATGGGCAGCAGCAAGCACATTGGCACCAGTTTCGCAGAAGCGGATCATGTTGCGGCGGGTTTAAAAATGCTGCATCACTTTGCTGGTAGCGAAGAAGCTTGGCGCGCGCGGCCTTTTGTGAGCATGTCTAACTGTTTTGTAGTACCACCCATGACCTTTGCAGAAGAATCAATGGAGTGCTTACGGGTGGGTGTAGAAGGCGGTATGCCTATTCTCTTGCTATCTGCCGGACAAGCCGGTGCCACCGCCCCTGCTTTGTTGGCGGGTGCAGTGTCTCAAGCTTGGGCTGAGTGCTTAGGTGGTTTAGTTTATGTGAATGCCATTAAACCAGGTGCGCCAGCTATTATTGGCACTTGGCCTTTTGTGTCTGACTTACGTACAGGTGCTATGAGTGGTGGTTCGCCAGAACAAGGCATTTTATCGGCTGCCTGTGCACAAATGGGCAACTACTTTGACTTACCAACAGGCACCGCCTGTGGCATGACCGATGCCAAATTCCCTGATTATCAAGCCGGCTCTGAGCGTGCTTATACAGCCGTTGCTGCAGCTATGGCTGGCGCCAATGTGGTATACGAATCTGCTGGCATGTACGCTAGCCTTATGGGCGCATGCCCTGAAAGCATACTTATGGACAACGATCTGTTAGGTTCTTGTATGCGCATGACCAAAGGCGTTACAGTGGATGAGTCTAGCCTAAGCTTTGATGTGATTAATGATGTGTGTATGGGTGGCAAAGGCCATTATCTCGGTTCAGAGCAAACCTTATCGGTAATGCAAAGCGAATACATTTACCCTATTTTAGGTGACCGTACCAGCCCCAATGTGTGGGCCGAGCAAGGCAAACCGGTATTGCTTGATAAGGCCGTACAGAAAAAGAACGAGCTACTAAGCAGCTATTACCCTAAACATATCAATGACGAAGCCGATTTAGCAATACGCGCTGAATTTGACATCCACCTTACCCGTGAACAAATTGGCCGTTAATACCGGTCTTTAGAGAAATACACTATGTCCCTACAATCCCATGCCCGCGTCGTTATTATTGGTGGCGGTTCCCTTGGCGTTAACCTCATGTACCACCTTACAGAAGAAGGCTGGACCGATGTAGTAATGATTGAAAAAGGTGAGCTTACTAGCGGGTCAACATGGCACGCAGCAGGTTTATGCCCTAACTTCAACGGCAACCACACGTTAAGTCAAATTCACGATTACACCATCGAGTTATATGACAAGATTCTACCTGCCAAAACAGGGCTTCCTTCCTCATTCCATAAGTGTGGCAGCCTCCGAGTAGGCTATACAGAAGTAGAAGAACAATGGTTCCGTAATATTATGAGCCGGGCTCACAACATTGGTTGTGAAATGCGCTGGGTTTCTAAAGAAGAGGCCAAAGCCATTAACCCTGTGATGAACTTTGACGGCGCTCGCTGTATTTTATACACGCCAAATGACGGCCACGTAGATCCAACAGCTGTGGTAATGCCCTTGTCACAATTAGCCCGTGAAAATGGCGCTAAAATTAGCCGTTTTAACCGCGTCACAGACATCAACATTCTGCCCCAAGGCGGTTACGAGGTGATTACCGAGCAAGGCAACATTATTGCCGAGCATGTCGTCAACGCAGGGGGTTGTTTCGCCCCAGAGGTGGGCCGTATGGTGGGTGTGCATGTCCCTATTATCAACCTAGAACACCAATACCTGATCACCGAAGATCACCCCGACATTGCGGCCTTAGTGAAAGAACTACCTGTCACCAGAGATTCAACTGCTGCTGCTTACATTCGCCAAGAAGGTAACGGTTTACTGGTAGGCCCATACGAAACCCGAGGTTCAAAGCCATGGGCCATAAACGGCATGGATTGGGATTTTGATCGTGAATTGTTTGCTGGTGATTTAGTACGTTTGATGCCTTGGTTAGAGCGCTGTATGGAACTGGTGCCTATGTTCCAAGAAGTAGGTGTTAAAACCATTATTAATGGCCCTATTACCCACACCCCAGATGACAACTTTTTAGTTGGCCCAGTAGCTGGCCTAACTAACTTTTGGAACATGACCGGCGCCTCTATTGGCATTGCTCAAGGTGGCATTGGTAAATACATGGCACAGTGGATGGTTCACGGCCAGACAGAACTTAACATGGCCTCATTAGACAGCCGCCGTTTTGGTGATTGGGCTAATAAGAATTATTGTATTACCCGCGCTATTGAATCATACGAACGCATGTACTCCAGTGGTTCACCTACAGAAAACCGTCCCCATGGGCGCCCTATTCGTACCAGCCCATTACATACAGTAATGGCACAAAAAGATGCTGTACACTTTGTGACTGCAGGCTATGAAAAGCCAGCTTGGTTTAAAACTGATGCAGTACGTAGCGAAAGCGAAACCTGGACCCACAGCGAAGCACATGTTGTAGTTGCAGAAGAATGTGCAGCAGTGCAAAACACTTGTGGTATTACTGACATCAGCGGTACAGCTAAATTCCGTGTGACAGGGCCAGACGCTTATGCCTTCTTAGATCACCTATCATGCAACAAGCTACCCGCTAAAGATGGCCGTATTAGTCTCACACTATTCCACGCGAAGAACGGAGGCATCATGGCCGAGCAAACCGTTAGCCGCATTAGCCAAGACCACTTTGTATTGATGGGTGCTATTGGCTCACAAATTAAAGACATGCAGTGGATGCAGCAACATGTAGGTGATTATGATGTCACCCTTGAAGATTTCACCGAAGACTGGGGTGGTTTATTACTCACTGGCCCTAACGCCCGTGAAATTCTTCAACACATTTGTGAAGATGACCTATCCACCAGCGCCTTCCCTTGGCTGGCTTGCCAAACTATTCAGCTAGATTCCACCCCTGTTTTTGCTATGCGGGTATCTTACGCTGGCGAATTGGGCTGGGAATTACACATGCCCGTTTGGCAGCTTATTTCCATCTATGAGTCGTTAATGGAATTTGGTCAACCTTTAGGTTTACGTGACTTTGGTACTCGCGCCTTTAACAGCATGCGTATGGAAAAAATGTACCGTGCTTACGGCACTGAATTTACTGAAGAAATTTCGGGCTTAGAGGCTGGCATGGACCGCTTCTTAGACTTAAGCCGCGAGTTTATTGGCAGTACTAATATGCTCGAACGCCAAGCTAACGGCCTATCTATGCAGCTAGCTTACCTAGTATTTGATGACGAGGTGCCTGCAGAATGTTTTGGTAACGAAGCAGTGTTTGCTAATGGTGACCATACAGGCATTATCACCGGTGGCGCCTATGGCTATCGGGTAGGAAAAAGCTTAGCATTCGCCTACCTAAAACCCGAACACTGTAATGCGGGCCAGGCACTTACTGTAGAGACTTCTGTTGGCACACGGCATTGTCATGTAGAACTCGACTCTGCCTATAACCCAAACAATAGTTTGTTGCGCAGCTAGCCACTGATATCAATAAAAACAACACCGTGGGCTATTGCTAACCCACGGCTAACGAGAATGTTATGAGCGACACCCAAGTATTGCCAGAAAAAGCCCGTATTGCCATCATTGGTGGTGGTATTATCGGCACCTCAGTAGCCTATCATCTAGCCAAACGCGGTATTAAGGACGTAGTGCTAATAGAGCGTCAACAGCTCACTAGCGGCACCACTTGGCACGCTGCAGGCCTAATAAGCCTTGCATGGCCTACACCTACCCTTACCAACTTAGCCAAGTACAGCCACGAGCTTTATGCCAGTTTAGAGGAAGAGACAGGGCAAGCTACAGGTTATAAGCGCATTGGTAGTATCTCCTTAGCTCGTACAGAAGCACGTTTAGAAGAAATTAAACGCACTTCGTCTATCTGTAAAGTATTTGGTGTGGAATCAGAAATGATCGACAACACCCGTTTAGCAGAGCTTTACCCTGGAATTAATACCGAAGGCGTTATCGGGGCCCTATACACACCTGATGACGGCCAAACCAACCCCATCGACACCACCATGGCATTAGCTAAGGGTGCCAAGATGAATGGTGTGGAGATTTTTGAAAACACGGTAATGGAAGAGTTGCTGACTAAAGACAACGTTATTACCGGCATTCGCACTGATAAAGGCACCATGGAAGTTGATCAGGTGATTCTTTGTGGTGGCATGTGGACCCGAGATATTGCTAAAACAGTAGGCGTGCAACTACCTTTGTATGCCTGTGAGCATTCCTACATTGTTACAGAAGAGATGGAAGGCCTAACGCAGCGCCCAGTACTACGCGACTTTGACCGTGGCCTATATTTTAAAGAAGACGCTGGAAAAATGTTGGTAGGCTGGTTTGAAGACAACGCTATTGGACTACCCATGGATAAAATAGCCGACGACTTCTGTTTTGGACAGTTTCCCTTAGACCAAGACCACGTAGAGCCCTACCTTTTAAATGGCATGGAAACTTTCCCACAGCTGGAAGAAACAGGGATTCGCACTTGGTTTAACGGCCCAGAAAGTTTCACTAACGATAACCTTCACCTGCTTGGTCCTACCTCTGAAGTAGACAAGTTGTTTATAGCAGCAGGCATGAACTCCAAAGGCATTGGTGCTGGCGGCGGCGTGGGTAAAATCATGGCCGACTGGATGATTGATGGTTTTCCATCAGGTGACGTAAGCGAGTGCGATTTGCGCCGCCATCATCCCGCCCAACAACATGACGAATATGTGTCTGAACGTATCCCAGAAGCCTTAGGTCATAGTTATGCTATGCACTGGCCGTTCTATCAATACGAAACAGCACGCGACCAAATTCATTCGCCATTACACCAAGAATTGACAGCAGCAGGCGCCTGTTTTGGTGAAGTGTGCGGCTACGAACGCGCTAACTGGTTTGCCAACCCAGGACAAGAAGCAAAGTACGAATACAGCTACCAAAAGCCAAACTGGTTTGAAAACAACAAACAAGAACACATGGCGATGCGTGAGGGCGTTGGTATTTACGACATGTCATCCTTTGGTAAGTTTGAAGTGACCGGACCTGCCGCTGGCAAGAACTTACAGTATATTTGTGCAGGCAATATTGATGTACCCGTAGGTAAAGTAGTGTACACCCACTTCCTTAACGCCCGCGGTGGCATCGAAGGAGATCTAACGGTTGTACGTACCGGTGAGACGACTTACTGGGTCATCACCGGCATTAGCTCCCATTCAAGGGATTGGTGGCACCTTAATCACCGTCTGATCGACGATGTGTTACTGCAAGACATTAGCATGAACTTTGGTGCTATGGCTCTTCAAGGCCCATTAGCTCGCGACGTATTGTCTAAAGTTACAGAAACAGACTTAAGTAATGAAGCCTTTCCGTTTGCTACGGGTAAAGTAATGAACGTGGCTGGTGTACGTATGTGGGTACAACGCTTAAGTTACGTTGGCGAACTAGGCTGGGAATTGTTTATTCCAGCTCAACACGCAGTCACTGTTTACCGTGCTTTGTTTGAAGCCGGTGCCGAGTTTGGTATACGCAACGTGGGTATGCATGCCGTTAATAGTGCCCGTATGGAAAAAGGTTTTGTACATTGGGGTCATGATGTAGGCCCAGAAGACACCTTGTTTGATGCTGGCCTTGCGTGGGCCGCCAAGCCAAAAGCGGGTGACTTTATAGGTATTAATGGCTTTAAAGAACAACTTGAATCCAAAAAATCTACTCGCAGGTTGGTGCAGTTTAAGCTGGACGATACTGAAGCGATGTTATTCCATAACGAACCCATCGTTATGAACGATGAAATCGTGGGTTATCTATCCTCGGGTATGTATGGCCATTACATAGGCAGTGCCATTGGCATGGGTTATGTAAACTCTCCTGACCTATCTCCAATTCGCCTATCAAAAGCAAAGTTTGAGATCGAAATTGCTCTCAAGCGCTATTCAGCTCAAGCTAGTTTGCAAGGCTTCTACGACCCCAAAGGTCTGCGCCCAAAAGCGTAAATCTTACCCCGAGTTCATGGGATTTTTTTGACTATCGTCCCATGAACTCAGCTGTTACTTGTGCAATAACAGCACCAATTAAATGACAATCTTCGTCATTAAATGTTAGTGGTACTCGAAGGTCTAGAGTTTTTTCTAACGCTCTAAGAGTATTTGGCAAGTGAGGCATAGGGTCAATGTAATGCCAGCTGTCATAACGACTGGTGAAACCCTTGGGATTATCATCACCGAACCACTTAAGTTCTACGCCTTGAGCTGCACAGGCAGACATAAAGTCTGGTATTTGTGCTCCATCTAAGCCTATTGGGCGAAACTGAAGTGAACTCCCCACAAAAGACTCCCTCGCATCTCTAGCCGGAATAGCCAGCCCAGGCACAGCTACAATAGCGTTACGAAGAATACTGTAACGCCTATTCCAACGTTTACAATTGTCATCTAAATTCGGTAGCTGCGCTAAACCGATTGCCGCCCTAATGTTATCCATACGGCCAGACATATTGGCACTGGTTAGCCGCACTTGTTCAAATACTTCCGGCGCTGGCGCTGCACCATGGCGCTCATAAAGCATGTACGCCCCTGAATGCATAATCAAGCGAGCAGCAATTTCTGCATCATCCGTTACCACTAAGCCACCCTCACCGGTATTCAAGTGTTTATAGGTTTGCAGGCTAAACGCTGCGACCTGTCCAAAATTGCCAGACTTTACCTTACCCCACGCACCACCCATAGTATGAGCACAATCTTCCAATACCTGCAGGCCTAGCTCGTTACACAAAGCCATAAGTCGGTCCATATCAGGAATATGTCCACGCATCAGTGACAACAACAAAATTTTAGCATGACTACTTTTTGCCTTAGCCTTTAAGTCAGCTAAGTCGAGGTGATAATTTTCGTCAATTTCTACTAATACTGGCTGGCCTCCAGCAGCATGAATAGCACCCGGCACTGGTGCTAATGTATAGGCATTGGTAAGTACTTGGCCCCCTGCTTGCAACCCCATAGCCCGCAGCGCGATATGTAAGCCATAACCACCCGAGGTGCACGCCAAGCAGTATTTTCTGCCTTGGTAATGAGCAAAGTCTTGTTCTAATAAAGCCGCATCTGACAACTCACTGCCCACCGTGTTGTACCGGTGTAATCGACCTGAATCAAGTAGTTCCATGACCCTTTTTTTGGCTGTTTCAGGAATTGGCTCTTGTTGCGTAAAGGCTTTATTAAATTGAATTTTAGACATCACTAGTACTCATCATTGAAGACAGCTGGCTAACATCTCACACCCACTAAAGCAGTGCAAGGTTAACCCTGAAGCAATCTAAAAAACACGCTGGTGAGGCTATGTAAAAATTAATAAAAAGGTACTGTGTGGAACTCATTATAGTTATTATATAATAGTATACGGTAATCATCACATCACCCTAAACCATAAAAAAACCTTGAGTTTTAATTTAAATGATTAAAAAAATAGTCTTCAGTTTAGTTGCTATAACAATCACTTTAGTAATAGCGGCTGCGGGTACTGGGTATTATTGGTACTTGAACGCTGACGTGTTTGGTGCACCCATGACACCCTCACAACAGCATGCCTACAGCAACTCAAAAAACTTTTCACAACCCCAGTTTGTTAATGAAATTGAGAGCGATTTAGATCAATCTTTTGGCCTTATGGTTAGCGCATTATGGGATTATATGACTGCCCAGGACCTCGCCCCAGAACGCAATCTAGATGTCATCAAGACAGACTCGTCACTACTAAACAATGCGATGGATAACACCCAGCTCCTGTGGTTTGGTCATTCCTCGTTTTTACTACAAATAACTAATCAAACCTTATTATTTGACCCTATATTTAGCGATGTTGCAGCCCCTCACCCGGCTCTTGGTAGCAAACGATATAGCGATGAACTACCCATTGAACCAGAGAACCTACCTACCATTGATGCGGTTATTATCTCCCACGATCACTACGACCATTTAGACTATCCCAGCATTATGCGTATAGATGCCAGGGTTAAACACTACTACGTGCCTCTTGGCGTAGGGCAACACTTAATGCATTGGGGCATTGCTCCAGAGCGTATTACCGAAATGGACTGGTGGAAATCTAACGATTTAAATGGCATTAAGCTTACACTGACTCCCGCTCGTCACTTTTCTGGCAGGCGTCTGGGCAATAGCAACTCTACTCTTTGGGGTGGATGGATGGTTGAGGCACCAGATCAGCGGGTATTTTTTAGCGGTGACAGCGGTTATGGCCCTCACTTTAAAGAAATTGGCCAACGTTTTGGCCCTATTGATATCGCCCTATTAGATACAGGGCAATATAATTTCCGCTGGCAGACAGTTCACATGCTGCCTAAGCAGAGCCTGCAAGCTGCGCAAGATTTAGATGCCCGCATTATGATGCCCGTGCACTGGGGCGCTTTTACCTTGTCATTACATCCTTGGGACGAGCCCGCCGAGCAAACGAGTTTGCTGGCTCAACAGCAAGATCAGGCGTTTGTTATTCCACGAATAGGCGAGCTGATGCAATTAGTCCATGAACCCAAAGTTAGGGATTCTTGGTGGCAGAAATACTAACTCACGGATGAACCCGCTAGAGAGCGTAAATTGATATGTAAGTTCAGGTTAGCCATCCTTGTTAGCTCAACTTACTGAATAATGACAATTGCCATCTTTGTTACTTTTTCTGTGATTGATTCTGGAGCCTTTTCTATGAACTTAATCCCACGGCTTTCAACGTCTAGCGAGCGCAACTGATGAACAAGGATAACCCCTTGAGTCGATGTTTCACTTAATAGCACTTCCAGCGCCATACCACGTTTTGTACTGGTAATCGGCGCAACAAACGCGAAGCCAGTATGTTGATTGAATTTCTTGCGAGAAATAACTAGTGCTGGGCGGTACTTCATAATTTCGGCCCCAGCACTAGGATCAAAATTCAATGAAACAATATCTCCCTTGTCGGGTATATACATCACACCTCCTCACCTATTGGGCTTGTATCCAACCATTCGCGATCTTCATCTGTAATAGAGAAACACTCCTTCGGACTAGCTTCCAAAAGCATCGTCAGTGTTAATTCCTCATCAATTGGCGTTAAAACAATGCGATTATCAACGATGGATAGATCCAGCTTGGAACCGACCTGTAATCCTAGGGTTTTAACGATAGCTTTGGGAATGCTAACTATATTTGCGCCCCCCGATTGGCGTATTGCAATAGCGGTCATGGAACTCACTCCTGTCTAGATATTATACTAATATATAACAACCAATATAGTTATACAATGGTATAACTATATGCATGAGCGACTTTTTTTAATACACTTTTGGGCGTAAGTTAAGCAAAAAAAGCCCAGCTAAACTGGGCAAAGACATTCAGGTAATACTTCTTACACTCAATAATAATAGATCATGAATAACTTTTGTGCGGTCCTGTTCAAAAATGATTAAGACCTAAATACTGCACTCATTAGTTTCACAATGCACTTCCACATCGGCTGCGGTAATAGCACTCATGTTAAACATGCCACGGCCCGTCACTGATGGAATTACAATGTGAGCAGGTTTAGCTAAACCATGCACAAAGGGCCCAATAAGTAGGGCATCCGTTAACGAGCGGATAAGGCCCAGGGTAATGTTGGCCGTATCTAAGTTAGGCATAATCAACAAGTTTGGCTGGCCCGTTAGGTTTGAATTGGGGAAAATAGTCTGACGCAGCTCTTCATTAAGGGCTGTGAATGAGTGCATTTCACCTTCAATTTCCTCATTAGGGTAACGCTCACGTAGGGTAGCAGAAGCCTGACGCATCTTGTTGGCTTGTGGGTCACTTGATGTGCCAAAGTTAGAGTGAGACAGAAGTGCAACTTTGGGTTTAATACCAAACTGACGCACAAAGTTCATGCTCGCTTCAGTAGAGGACACGATCTCTTGCGCAGTTGGATCTACAGTTAAGAACGCATCTGCTAAGAATAATGGCCCGCTAGGCAATAATAACGCACATACGGTAGATACATGAGTATCTGGAGTCTTGGGACCAAGCACTTGTAAAAGGGTTTTAAAGTGGGTGTCAAAGCGCCCTACTTTACCGCAAATCATGCCATGGGCTTCATCCAAATCAACCATGACAGAGGCTAAAGCAGTGCTATTGTTGCGCATTTCTTGTTTCGCAGTTTCTACAGAGGTGCCTTTGCGTGCCACTTTTGTGTGGTAATGCTGCCAATAACGATTGTGCAGGTCACAGTCTTTAGGATCAAACACTTCTACCTCTTCGCCTAGCTTAAAGCGCAAACTCAAACGGTCGATAGACGCTTCCATCACACTTTGTCGGCCAATAAGGATAGGTTTTGCTACGGCTTCATCCACCATGGCTTGCATGGACATGAGCACATCATCGTTCTCGCCTTCGGCGTACACGATGCGGCGCTGTGGGCCTTGTTTGGCTTTTTCAATCATCGGCTGCATGAACAAGCCAGCTTGGTTAACATAGCCTTGCAACTTAATGCGGTAGGCGTCTAGATCTTTAATAGGACGCGTTGCCACACCACTTTCCATTGCAGCTTTAACTACAGCTATCGGCACTTCTTCGATTAAGCGTGGGTCAAAGGGCTTAGGGATAAGGTATTCAGGACCAAACTTAAAGTTTTCCCCAGGATAGGCTGCTGCAACAACGTCGGTCACTTCTTTGCAGGCTAGGTCTGCAATGGCTCTAACACAGGCTTGCTTCATGGCTTCGTTAATTGTAGTGGCGCCACAATCTAATGCACCACGGAAGATGAAGGGGAAACACAGTACGTTGTTTACCTGGTTAGGGAAGTCAGAACGCCCGGTAGCAACAATAGCGTCGGGGCGCACTGCCATGGCCAGTTCAGGCATAATTTCTGGTGTAGGGTTAGCCATCGCCAAAATAAGTGGCCTTGGAGCCATGGTTTTTACCATGTCTTGGGTAAGAACGCCGGGGGCAGACAAACCCATAAACAGGTCTGCATCAACCATAGCGTCAGCTAAGGTACGGTCTTCCGTTTCCCTTGCGTAGTTTTCCTTCCAAGGGTTCATGCCATGCTCTCGGCCTTTATAAATAACCCCTGAGCGGTCTATCAAGGTGACATGGTCGCGGGGCAACCCCATACTCACAAGCAAGTCTAAGCAGGCGATGCTGGCCGCACCAGAACCTGAGCCAACTACTTTGATGTCTTCTATGTTTTTTCCTACCACTCGTAAACCATTATAAACCGCAGCTGCAGCAACAATCGCTGTACCGTGCTGGTCATCGTGGAAAACTGGGATGTTCATACGTTCACGCAGCTGCTTCTCTACCAAAAAACATTCTGGCGCTTTGATGTCTTCTAGATTGATGGCACCAAAGGTGGGTTCTAACGAGGCGATGATGTCTACTAGCTTATCAACTTCGTTTTCTTGAATCTCAATGTCGAAGACATCTATATTAGCAAACTTTTTAAATAGAACTGCCTTACCTTCCATCACCGGCTTAGATGCCAATGGGCCAATGTTACCTAAGCCCAGTACTGCTGTACCATTAGTGATTACGCCCACCAAGTTACCGCGGGCAGTTACTGCTGCGGCCATATCCTCATCTTCTACAATCGCTTCGCAAGCATAGGCCACACCAGGTGAATAAGCGCGTGCAAGGTCACGTTTATTAGCCAGAGGTTTTGTGGGTTGAATACACAATTTCCCGGGTGTTGGATGGGTATGGTAGCGCATAGCACTGTCTTTTAGAGACTCTGGCATTAAAAAATATTCCTTAGGAAGTAGCAGATTAGCTTACCGACAAATTGTCGGCTTTGTACACGTATGGGTCGCAATAGAGTAACGTGTTCAGAACCAAATCAACAGCCATAAAACCCATAAAATGGTAAATAGTGGTCACTGCCCATACAACTAAAGTCTAATGGGTTGTTTCTGCCTTATCCTGATCCGAATATACTAACGCCGGGGGTGACTTATTCTAGGACTGCGCCTAAAACTGACTTAAAACTCTCTGGCCATGCCATAAAACTCTTTATTAGGCTGTATGGAAGCAAAATTAACCATACGATTACTGAGCCCGAAAAAGGCTGTAATTGCTGCAATATCCCAAATATCTTCATCACTAAAGCCATGACTTTTCAATATCACAAAATCCTCATCATCGGTTGCTTGAGAATTGTTGGATACTTTTAGAGCAAAAGTGAGCATGGCTTTTTGACGTGGAGAGATATCCGCCTTAAGGTAATTTACTGCCACCTGATCTGCCACCAAGGCATCCTTCGCCCGGATACGCAATATGGCTCCATGGGCCACCACACAATACAAACACCCATTATCGTTAGATGTAGTGACAATAACCATTTCCCGCTCGGCCTGGCTTAAACCACTTTCCTTCAGCATTAATGCATCATGGTAAGCCATAAACGCACGTAATTCGTTGGGACGGTGGGCCATAGCCAAAAACACGTTGGGGACGAAGCCGGCCTTCTCTTGCACTTCTAATACCCGGCTTTTAATATCTGCTGGCAGATTTTCAAGTGTAGGCACGGGGTAGCGACTGATGGCATTCATGTTTAAGTCCATGGTTAAAGGTTAAGGGTTAAGCGTTTACATTAACTACAAAGCGACCACGGGTGCGACCATCCATTTGGTCTTGCGCAGTTGTTAAAGCTTGTTCTAGGGTGATTTCCGTCATCATGTCTTCTAGGTGTGTGAGGTTTAAGTCTTGTGCAAGGCGATTCCATGCGGCAATACGGTCTGCCTTAGGGCGGTAAACACTATCAACGCCGGCTAACGTGACGCCGCGTAAAATAAACGGCATCACTGTGGCCGGTAGGTCATATCCTTGAGCCAAACCACACGCTGCAACAGTGCCACCATACTTCATCGATGCACAAATATTAGCTAAGGTATGGCTACCTGCAACGTCTATAGCACCGGCCCAGCGTTCTTTAGCCAAAGGCCTACCCTTTTCAGTCAGCTCATTACGGTCCATCACTTTGGTGGCACCTAAACTCAACAAGTAATCTGTTTCTTCGGCTCTGCCACTTGATGCCACCACGTTATAGCCTAATTTTGCTAGCAAGCTAATGGCAACACTACCCACACCACCAGCAGCACCCGTGACTAAAACCTCACCCTTATCAGGTGTTACACCATGCTGCTCTAGGGCCATAACGCACAGCATTGCCGTGTAACCTGCAGTACCAATTGTCATAGCTTGTTTCGGCGTAAAGGCACTTGGCAGAGGCACTAGCCAATCCCCTTTTACCCGAGCCTTTTGGGCTAGCCCACCCCAATGCCCCTCGCCTACTCCAAAGCCATTCAATACAACCTTATCTCCCACTTCAAAGTCTTCGTGATCACTCTTCTCCACCGTGCCTGAAAGGTCTATTCCAGGCACCATAGGGAAGCTACGCACCACTGGAGATGAGCCAGTAATGGCTAGGCTATCTTTGTAATTCAGGGTGGAATAGTCCACCTTTATTAACACATCACCTTCAGGCAATTGCGCTTCTTCAATCTGGCCTAATTTGGCCGTGTATCCTGCATCATCCTTGTTGATTAATAGCGCTTTCATTTGAGTTCCCTGTGGGTAAATATTTGAAATAAGTCGCGAATAACAATACGCTGAATTTGAGCCAAGGGCATTAGTCTTTGGTCTATAGTGGCTTACTATTATGAAGCGAATTAAACCCTTATAGACTCACATTAAATATCTTTAGCGAGGCGCAAGCCATCATAGATAGCAGCATGGGTATTACGTGCAGCAACAGCATCACC
>Ga0307488_10001639_pt1 | contig 18735 bp, 31 predicted proteins | sample SB02metaG_FD_202248 | JGI IMG/M metagenome (GOLD analysis project Ga0307488, IMG submission 202248) | Sea-ice brine microbial communities from Beaufort Sea near Barrow, Alaska, United States - SB 0.2 | ecosystem: Environmental > Aquatic > Marine > Coastal | place: USA: Alaska | collected... | reverse complement strand
GTACATATGGATATTCATACAGATTTTGTTGATGAATTGTTCTTAGCAAAACTATATTCAGCCATTGAAGATTTAGAAGGATATATTAATGTATGCCCAGAGTATGCTCATCCAGATGATCTTGTAGTTTACATAGAACAACTCGCGGCACATAACAAATTACTTGAATATTATACGGTTCCGTTATGAAATACATAGGCTATCAATTCGAAATGGATGATGACGGAGTACTTATGTCGAACGGCGATGGAAGATCTCAAATCGTCATAGAACAAACTCCGTATAATATCGGTGATCAGTTCGTATTAACTCTAACTGAAAATGGCAGTATGCTATTTAAAAAATATTATGACCACAAAGAGTAAAAAGCCATTAGATTGGTATGTTAAGTGGGTAGCTTCAATCTTCGTTCTATCCGCTATGTCCGTTAGAGGCGTTGATGGTCTACAATTAATAGATCTATCATTGTCTGCTATTGGAATTATGTTATGGTTATGGGTGTCTATTCTCTGGAAGGATAGAGCTCTTATATTACTTAATGGTATTGGATTGATATTTTTATTAAATAATATTATAAAATCCCTTTACATTTGATCAAAAGTATGATATAATATACCTTATAACTACTTCTAATAACAAAACAAGTTATTACTACGAGTGAGCTACTCTGATTAATCCCAGTCAACCTCACATTAAAAAACTGAAATAAAGGTACACAAAATGTCTAAAATTAATATCGCAATCGCCGGTGTCGGTAACTGTTCTTCAGCACTTGTTCAAGGTGTTCAATACTACAACGAAAATCCTCATGATACAATTGGCCTAATGTTTGAAGACATTGGTGGTTATTCAGCTCCAGACTTTAACTTCGTAGTTGGATTCGACGTAGATTCACGTAAAGTTGGTCAACGATTAAATACTGCGATCTACGCAAAACCAAATTGTAACATGGAAGTATTTCCTCCAGGTCACGATATGAGCTGTATATCTGGCAACTCTTATGTTTATCGTTCACCAACACTTGATGGGATTGCGCCTCATATGCATGATCTAAATGAAAACATCTCGTTCGTAGAAGATAAAACAACAACTGCAATTACAGCTTCGGCTTATCGTAATATTCTTAAATCTAATAAAGTTGATGTATTACTAAACTATATGCCAGTAGGTTCAGAAGAAGCAGCTAGATGGCACATTGAAAATGCTATTAAAGCTGGTGTTCATGTTGTTAACTGTATGCCAACTTATATTTCTACTAAAGACGCTATGGAATTAGAAGAACTTGCTATCGAAAACAATGTGACAATTGTTGGTTCTGATATGCGTTCTGATTATGGTGCGTCTCGTTTATCTGAAGTTCTTCAAGGATCTATTATGGATTCTGGTTTATTAGTAACTCAACATATTCAAGAAAACAAAGCTTGTGGTACAACTCAAGGCGATATGCGTCGTACAGGTCGTACTGCTAATACAGACTTCTTAAACATGGCAACTAAAGATCGTTTGAAAAACAAGCATATCTCTAAAGAAAATGTATTAAATGGTCAAGCTGCAGTACGTGGTAAAGACATTGCTGGTCTTACAATGTATGCTGGACCATCACTTACAGTTTTCCAAAAGCCGGGTGATGAGTACATCGGATCAGATAACAAGATCGCTAATATCGATATGGTATTCTGGGGATGGGCCGGAGCTCGCTATGAATTAACTGCTAGATTATCTGTTCAAGATTCTCCAAACAGTGCTGGTATTGTTTATGATGCTATTCGATTCGTTAAGGTTGCTTCTGAAATGGGTATTGTTGGTTACTTACGTGGTCCATCAGCTTGGTCGCAAAAGACTCCACCACAGCAACTTAAAACTGCTGATTCTAAGTTTGAATGTGATGCGTTAGCTCGTAGAATTTTAACTGATATTACTCGTCCACAACTTAAAACTAATAATCCTAAAGTTGAGAACTTAACTTATACTTTCCAATCAGGTGAAAACGATTATGCGTAAGCAATTAATTAATACATTTGATATCGATGGCGTAATCTATTTTGGTGATGATGTTACTGGTGTTCGCCCTGGTCGAGACGATATCATTATCACTGGTCGTTCTTATGAGCAAGAATTAGAAACGATTGAGATGTTAAAATCTAGAGACATAAACAATCATGTTATGTTTAATCCATTAAAGCGTACTGATTCTGAGTATTCCAGAACAGCTTCTGGTATTCATAAAGCGTATTGTATAGCAAAGTTAATGGAATCTTATAGAATAGGATTACATTTTGAGGATGATCCTATTCAAATCGAAGAGATTAAAAAGGTTCATCCTAAGTTAAATGTGATCCACTTGGTAAGAGAGGGTCTCATTGGCTACTAGAAGCTATAATTATGATTGGTGGTCATTCAATAAAGACCTTATGCTTGACTTCAATCATTTTTTAAAAAAGATCAATGATCGTGCTGCTATTAATCAAGGTTATAGTGATGATCTATATGAGAATCTAAACAGACATGGCGTTATAGATCATGGTTTAGGCGAGAACGTTGAGTACTTTCATCCAACTATTACGTTAGATGATCGTATGAGATTTATTGGTACTGAAATAGCTCAATCAGGAATGAGCGATACTAACATTGTTGGTAACACTATCATATCTCACTTTTATGGAGCACGTGGTGTTCACTGGGTAGTATCAGGAAAGGAAGGAACCTTTGTTGATTTTGATCGTATTGCTGATAACGATGTTGATTACATTAAGTCTTTACGTGATAATATAGATAAGGGTAGAATCAATAAGCTGCCAATCTGGGGTACTACTGAGTTACATACATCGATTCAAGCGTCAGGTAGAAACTATTGTCGTAAAAAGTATAATGAACCTGATCGTAAGTTTCATCCAATTGACGTAAGTGAATGGGTTGCTTCTTTCAGAGATACTAAAATAATTGAGGGTATGTTAGCTGCTAAAGATCTTTTTGAAGTATTTACTTTATTAAGAACTTTACCAGGAGTTGGCGAATACTATGGTTTCCATTGTGCTACTTCAACATCAGTTTTACCTCAAATGAAGTATCATCATGATCAAAGATTTGTAGCGCCAGGACCAGGTGCTGTTTATACTATCAAGCTTTTATGGCCAGATGTTCCAAACAAGTATCTAGCTGAAGCTGTTTATTTTATGCGTGAAAATGCTGATGCTATTGGTTTAACTAAAGGTGTTGATTTCCACAACAAAGCTCATAATATTAAACTATCTAATGGATCAACACTCTTTGGTGAAAGTCAAGATAGTCTAAAGTATTATGGTACTGAAGTATTATGTTGTCAATATGGTGTATATCTACAAATACGAAATGATGAAAAAGCTTGTAGAAGACGTCAAGTTGCAAGAGCAAAGACACCACAAAACAATTTAAGTGAGTTCTTTTAATATGAAAAATATAATTAACTGTCCATTTATACCTATCGCTAAACGAGCGGCTTCTCATAGAGGAGCACAAGGTGTTATATATGGCGATATGATTAAGGAAAAATATGGAAACTGTGACGTTAACTATGGCGGAGAAATTACTGATCACAATGCTTATGATAATATGTGGGTTTACCATGGCAGCGATTATAGTGGTGGGCTCAATATGTTCGGTGGTGTTTATGGTTTTCCATATGTTGGCAATACTGTCAATTTCTCTAAATTCAAAGGTCAGGTCTATTCTATAGGTATGGACTTCCCACCATATCATACAATGATTAGAGATAAATTAGCTTCTGCAAAACGTGAAGTACAACCACAATGGGCTGAAGTTGATCTTGTAAATCTTGAAAGAATGTATGATACTGCTATTCGAGTTGATGTTCCTAATCAAACTCGTAAAGTTATTATTGGTGATAGTCATTCAATATGTATGTATAGACCAGGCTGGACAGTTAATAGCGTTCCATTTAAGACTCTAAACGGAGCTTTAAATGATGGATTCAAATCATATATTCCTGATGAGTATGATGAACTACATTGTTATTTTGGTAATATCGATGTTCGTCATCATATAGTTAGATTAGAAGCGAGTGTACGAGAATTAGCTGATAGATATATAACAGAAGCTGATAAATTCAATGCTAAGATATACGAATTATTACCCATTGAACATGAATCACGAAAGCTTCCACAGTCAGGTTACCATAAAGGTCAGCCTTTCTGGGGTTCTTGGCAACAACGTACTGATATTCGTAATGAGTTTAATGACTACATTGAAAAGCAGTATGGAATTATACGTTGGACTAAGAAACTGTTAAATAAATCTGGTGAACTTGATTTCCAATATATGGAAAAACCGAAGTCAATACATCTATCACGCGAATTCTATCCATATTGGAATGGCATCGCACCCATAAATAATAACACACTTGAAGGATTTTTCTAAATGGCTACATGGGCAAGCATAGTTCCATTGATTGGTGGCGAAACCATCGCAATGCAGAACATATTTAAAACGAGACCAGAATACTTTCTTACTTTTGATGGCTTCCAAGCTAACGAAGAACATTTAAGAAACTACTATAATAATGAGATACCTTACTTGAACCTCTCAGAGGGAGTCAAACACCCGTCTAATGTAGATGTAGTTAATACTATATGTCCATGCGCTGGTCTAAGTTCACTCAGCCCATCTTCGTCAAGCGACAATCCTGCAAATGATTGGATGGTAAAATCAGCTGAATACGTTCTTAGTGAAATGGGTCCAAGAGTATTCTGGGGAGAAAATGCACCAAGACTTGCTTCTAAGATGGGTGAACCTGTAGTAAAAAGATTACGTAAGATCGCTGAAGCTAATGGATATACCTTTAGTATCTTTAAGACTAAATCAATATTGCATGGTCTAAGCCAAGTGAGAGATCGTACGTTCTATTTCTTCTGGAAAGGAGATACTGTACCATTGTTTGAATACATTAATATTCCACCAACAATGATTGCTGATGATATTAGAGCTGTAGTAAACGATGAAAATGATCCAATGTCTCAAATCTTATGTAATGAGAAAAAACCATCAGATGATCCATATTACAAATATATCTTAGAACATATCGAGGGTGGGATTACTCATCAAGAGTTTGCTGCTAAGATTGAAAAAACTGTAAACGTTCAAGATTATATTGAAGAACATACAACATATAACAAAGTTGCTGAGTGGATGCGAGAAAATGGTTTTGATAACGTAGCTCGTAAATGTGATAGGGCTTTTCATAAGATTAAAGCTGGCGGTAACATTATGCGTAAAGGCGTTGAAATACCTAAGGATAAGATCGGAGCATTCGTAGGTCATATGCCAACAAGCATAGCTCATCCAGACGAAGATAGATTCTTAACAGTACGAGAAGCTATGTCATTGATGAAACTACCAACTGATTACCAGATGGTCAATGCTAAAAGATCACTTAATCATATGTGTCAGAACGTACCAGTTACTACAGCTGAACATCCAGCTAAAATGGTTAAGAAATACTTAGAAGGAAAGTTAGATTCTGTTGATACTAAGTATATGGTACAATGTAATAAAAAAAGAAATTATAAATGTGAAAAAAACAGTTTACAATTGACTGAATTTATGTTATAATAGATCTACAAAATAAATTAATAGACGAGGAAATATGCCAAAGATAACTCTAACTGCTGAACCACAAAAATACCGTAAAGGTAAAAAGAACCAGCGACCACAACAAGACATGCCATTTGATGTAGCAATGCGCAAGTTTAAAAAGGCTGTTGAAGCAGCGGGTATTCTACAAGATGTTCGTAGAAAAGAATACTATGAAAAACCAACATGGAAACGTAAACGTAAAAAGGCTGAAGCTATCGCAAGAACAAAACGTGATTCAGGTTCAGAACAAACGCAATTTGGTAGGAGAAAAGTACGATGAGTGTAATGGATAAATTGAGAAAGAATTCAAAGATTAAAACTACAGATATTTTAGCTGATAGTATTTTCTTTGGTCAGAAAAGTTCGTGTAAAACTGAAGTGCCAATGATCAATGTTGCTTTATCTGGTGATCCAGATGGTGGTTTAACATCAGGTCTTACAGTACTAGCAGGTCCTTCAAAACACTTTAAAACGTCATTTGCATTGCTTATGGCTGGAGCTTATCTTAAAGAACATAAAGACGCAGTAATGTTGTTTTATGATTCAGAGTTTGGTTCACCTCAGTCGTACTTTGAAGCATTTGGTATCGATACTAATCGTGTACTTCATACTCCAATCGTTGATGTTGAACAACTTAAGTTTGATCTTGTTGGTCAGTTAGATGCTATCGAACGTAAAGATAAAGTTATTATTGTTATTGACTCTATTGGTAACCTTGCTTCTAAGAAAGAATTAGAAGATGCTTTAAATGAGAAATCAGTTGCTGATATGTCTCGTGCCAAAGCTATTAAAGGTTTATTCCGTATGGTAACACCTTACTTAACTATGAAAGATGTATCTTTACTAGCAATCAACCACACATATCAAGAGATGGGTCTATTTCCTAAAGCTGTTGTTTCAGGTGGTACTGGTATTTATTACAGCGCTGATAATATCTGGATTTTAGGTCGTAGACAGAATAAAACCGGAATGGAAGTTACTGGATATGATTTTATTATCAATGTTGAAAAGTCTCGAATGGTTAAAGAAAAATCTAAGATTCCAGTTTCAGTATCTTGGGATGGTGGTGTTGAACGTAATTCAGGTCTGCTTGAAATCGCGCTTGCTGGTGGCTTTGTTGTTAAGCCTAACAATGGTTGGTACTGTCGTGTAGATCAAGATACAGGCGAAATGATCGAACCTAAGGTACGTGAAAAGGTAACTAAAGAAGATGAATTCTGGGAACCTATTCTTACTACTCAAAAGTTTAAAGACTTCTTGATTGGTCAATACCAAATTGGTCATAAGTCGTTAATCGAATTTGATCCAGAGCAAGGACCATAGGTTATGGATAACCATTACATTACAGTTGAACATCCTGAATCTGATTTTTACGCAATTCACTTAACTGATAATTCACCGTTTGATGGTGTTAGATTTATATATGGTACTGTGTCCATCAAGGAAGATTCCGCATTAGGAATGGCCACACTATCATTTACGTTTAACATTAATGATCCTGGTGATTTTGATCATGATGACTTGTGTAAAGATGAAAAATTTAACAATTACTTAGGTGATTTGCTAACTCATATTATTGAAAAAGGAACGACAGAAATTGCAGAACGAGATCCCAACACACGTACTGAGCCATCTACTAAATAATGAAGAATACTGTCGTAGGGTAATACCATACATTCAAAAAGAATACTTTGAAGGTTGTTACAAGATAGTATTTGATCTTATTGTAGGTTTTGTCGCTGTTCACAATAAACTACCAACGGGTAGAGTATTAGATATTGAATTACAAAAAGTATCTGCACCAGACCAAATGCTAAATGAAGCTGCTGGTCTTATTAAAGAAATTGGCACTAAGACTGATTTAGATACTGAATATCTTATTGTCGAAACTGAAAAGTGGTGTAAAGATCGTGCTGTATATCTAGCGATTATGGATTCTATTCAAATCATTGATGGGAAGGACGAGAATAGAAGCGAAGGCGCTATTCCTGAAATCTTATCAACAGCACTTGGTGTATCATTTGATCAACAAATTGGTCATGATTACATCGATGATGCTGATAGTCGCTTTGATTTTTATAATAGTACTGAAGAAAAAATACCGTTTGATCTTGATTACTTTAATAAAATCACTAAAGGTGGTATTCCAAACAAAACGTTGAATGTTTGTCTTGCTGGTACTGGTGTTGGTAAATCGTTGTTCATGTGTCATAACGCAGCTGCAGTTTTACAACAAGAGAAAAACGTATTATATATTACCATGGAAATGGCTGAAGAAAAGATAGCTGAACGTATTGATGCTAATCTTATGGATCTACCAATACAACAACTTGAAACGTTATCTAAAGACGCGTTTTCACAGAAGATTCAAAAGATAGCAAAGGGTACTATTGGTAAACTAATCATTAAACAATATCCTACAGGTAGCGCTCATTCAGGTCACTTTAGAGCATTGTTAAATGAAATGAAGATGAAGAAGAAGTTTGTTCCTGATATGATTTACATTGATTATCTTAACATATGTTCATCTTCTCGTATGAAAGCAATGGGTGGAAGTATTAATAGTTATACATACATCAAAGCTATTGCTGAAGAACTACGTGGTTTAGCTATTGAGTTTAATGTTCCAATTATGACAGCAACTCAAACTACACGATCTGGTTTTGGTAACACCGATGTTGGATTAGAAGATACTTCTGAATCTTTTGGTTTACCGGCCACAGCTGATTTAATGTTTGCTTTGATTGCTACTGAAGAATTAGATGAACTAAATCAAGTTATGGTTAAGCAGTTAAAAAATCGTTACAACGATGTAAGTAAGTATAAAAGGTTCGTAATTGGTATTGATCGAGCTAGAATGAAGTTATATGATGTTGAAGAATCAGCTCAATCTGACATTATGTCTGATATGACTATCCCTGATAAACCAATCGCGACTTGGGGCAATAACGACAATACCAAAGACTCATTCGCAAACTTTAAAGTATAAGGAGAAACAATATGCTAAGTAAATTTATGAAAACACGTGGTGCTATCGGCACTGGAATGTTAATTGGCCTTGTAGGTCTTGTTACTGGTTTTGTTATATTTGATCCAGTACAGTTGGTGGTAAGTGTAACACTTATTGCTTGTGAAGTTCAACTCTATTTAGAAAAAAAGGATTAATAGTAAAATATGTTTAATGTTAAACTAATGTCGTACAGTCAACCACCAGCTGGTAGTGATATATCAAATGATTTATTACAAATGGTGGCTTTCTGTGCTAGGGTATCAAATCCTAGTAACCAAAATAATGAAGCAACGTCTGAGAAATTAGTCCAGTATTTAGTTAAACACAAACATTGGAGCCCTCTAGAAATGGTATCAGTTTGTTTAGAAATTGATACCACTAGGGATATAGCACGTCAGATACTTCGTCATAGATCGTTCTCTTTTCAAGAGTTTTCTCAACGATATGCAGATCCAACTAAAGATCTATCATTTGTTACTCGTGACGCTAGACTACAAGATCCAAAGAATCGCCAGGCTAGTATCGATATAGATCCTAATGATGAAGGCCAGCGTAGAATTAACGAAGACTTTAGAATGAAACAAATGACTCTTATTCGTCAAAGTCGTGAAGTTTATGACTGGGCAATAGATAAAGGTATCGCTAAAGAACAAGCTCGAGCTGTATTACCTGAAGGACTGACTAACTCTCGTATGTATGTCAATGGTACATTACGTTCATGGATTCATTATATGGATCTAAGAGCTGCTAATGGTACTCAAAAAGAACATGCTGAGATAGCTAAAGCTTGTGCTGATGTTATACACAAGATATTCCCAATGGACATATCATTATAACTAAATGATCTAAACAGAAGTGAAATAAACGTATACACACCCCTTTCTTTATGATATAATATACCTATATTAAATAATAAAGAAAGGTTCTACATTATGGAAAACTTAATAACTGAAACAAAAACCCTATTAAGCCTCATGCAAGACAAACTCCATTCTGAATTTAAATTTACCATAGAAGACAAATACGTCTTAGAAGAAGGTAGAAACTACATCAAGTTAGTAAGACTATGTGATAATGGTAGTTCTTCTGTTTGTGGTTTCATTGTTAAAAAATCTCCTAAAAAAGCAACAGATAATAAAACTGATAAATCATTTAGAGTTGGCGATATGCTAATGGCTGCTAGTTACGACAAACCTGCTACTAATTATGCTAGAGGTAACTTATTTGATGGTTACGACGCTAAAAAAATTACTTGGACTGGTATTGGAGCAATGGTATGATAGACGATATCGATGACATCATCAAAGACTTAGTTGATACAACCCTTGATACAGATTCAGAATTCTGTATCTGTGGATTGCCACTAGATAACGAAAACAAAGATTGTTATAGTCACATGAGCAAAGGATATTAATATGAGAGACAGCAAATTTTATATAACTACATTAGACATTTTATCAGCAAACGATATGCTTAATCTTGAAAAGCTTAGAAAGTTAACTAAAGCTACTAATAAAATATCAAAGCTATCTAATGGTATTCAATGGAGAGTATGTGCAAAGCCACGTGGACCTCGTACAGCCCCAGCACTTGCTGATGGTTTAGGGCCAAGAGCTTATGATCAAAACCTTCCTATGAGACATGCATTAAAAATGGACATATATATCTATGAGCGATAAATTAAAGGCATTTAAAGAAATAACCGAATGGGATGATAACATTCCTAATCATGTTTATATCTTAAACTCACAAAGTCAATTAGTGGGGTATCGCAAATCAGGAACAACAGAATACATTCAGTTCAATAAACCTATGAAGCAGTTTTCAAAGTCGCGTAGAAAGTTTATTGAACTTAAGCCAGTTGAAAAATACATGGAGAATAATATTGATCTATCTTGAAATATTCGTAGTCGTACTTACTATACTCGGAGCCGCATGGACGTCTTACATGATTGGTATAAACGAAGGCGGTGCTAGAATGATTGAAATGCTTGAGACTATCGGCATAATAAAGTGTGATGAAAACGAAAACGTAGTACCTAATAAAGACTATAAGCCTAAACAGTAGGTAAAAAAATAGTATAAATAGTATTGTAATTTTATTTAAAGAGGATAAAAGGGAAGACGCGATGCTATCATTCAAACATTACTTAACAGAACTTACTAGACCATTCAATGCTTTAAAGATTGGAGATCTACGTAAAGACGAAAACAGACCAGCTAACTTTGTTAAGAAAGTAGCTGCAGGTTTACCCTTTCAAACTACAACAGCAACTGATGTCATTATCAATAAATCTGAATTAGAAAAAGTTAAAGCATTTATGACGGCTGATGATGGTAAGTTTCCTATTAGCAAATCTTCTATGACTGTAAAGACCAGTGCTGGCGAACTCAAAGTACCTAATAGTTTCCTTAAGACTCCATCATTTGGTGGTAAAGGTCAAGGATCTGGTACTAGTAAAGAAGACGCAGCAATGAAAGACTTCAACGAAAAGCTTAATGCTATATTAATTAAAGAAAATCTAGGTCAAGTATCTATGAAGATTAATGGTAGAAAGGTTGATGTTGCTCTTATGGTAAAGACCGTAGGTAAATATCAAGGTAAAGAACCAAAATCTGATATGACTCTAGTTGATGCTAAGGGCGAGCCACAAGCATACATTTCACATAAGGCTGGAAGATCAGCTAAAGATTATCAACAGTATGGTGGTTTATCATACAAGCAATACGCGTCAAACAAAGATATTCAAAAGTTTATGAAAGCCGTATTGGCTGAAGTACCACAAGGCCTAGCATCTGGCCAGTCATTTTATAGAAAAATCAAAGACAAACAATTAGTTTTAGAATCAGTGTTCGGTCCAGAATACGGTGGTGAAGCGAGTATTCACAATGTTGATGAGTTCCATCTTGGTAATATGTCTCTTAAAGGTTCTGGCGCTGGTCCATACGAAATTACATCAACTCATAAAGGTAATAACGGAGATATACCAAAAGGCGAATTTGAAGCTTATTACTTTATCAGATACCAAGCTCGAAGAGGAGCTGCACGAGCTGGTGGAGTTACAGTACCTAACGCACGAGTTGGAATCTTTCCTAAAGCTAAAATTGTTGGAACGAGTAAGGAAATATAATGAAAAGTTTTAAAAATCAACTAGCCGAAGCAGCTGGAAAGAACACGCACATGCAGCACCTTGAAGATTTGATTCTTGATGGTGGAGTAAAAGGCGCAAGACAAGCTATACTCGCATTAAGATCATTAAGAGATATGTTATCGGGTAGCGCTAAATCTTCAGTTGACATCACTGTTAAATGGGATGGAGCTCCTGCTGTATTTGCTGGAGAAGATCCATCTGACGGTAAGTTCTTTGTTGCTAAGAAAGGTATCTTTAATGCTAATCCAAAGATTTATAAGTCTCATGAAGATATTGATGCTGATACTAGTGGTGATCTAAGTACAAAACTAAAAATGGCCTATGATTATATTAAGCCTCTTGGTGTAAAAGGCGTCATTCAAGGCGACTTTATGTTTGATAAATCAGATCTTAAAAAGGAAAAAATAGATGGAGTACCTCATATTGTATTTCATCCTAATACTATCGCTTACGCAGTACCTCTTGATCAACCTCTTGCTAAGGAAATTGGATCAGCTAAGATTGGAATTGTCTGGCATACAATCTATAGTGGTGCGACTTTCGAAACGATGAGAGCTGAGTTTGGTAGACCAATTGTTTCAAAGTTAAAACCGTCAAAGGACGTTTGGATGGTTGATGCCACATTACCTGATTTGTCTGGTACTGCAACACTAACTAAATCTGAAACTGAAGCGCTTAACAGCAAACTTTCAGCTGCTGGTAAGTTATTTAGAAAAATATCAGGTTCTACACTAAAAGAGCTAGAATCAAACAAAGAATTAAACCTTGTTATTAATGTATATAATAATAGGAAAGTTAGAGAAGGCCAAAGAATTACTAATACTAAGTCTCATGCAATGGGTCTTATTACCTTTGTCCAAGAACGTTATCAAAAAGAGATTGATAAAAGAAAATCACAAAAGGGTAAAGACACTCAATCAACAAAACGTGATGAATTACTTAAATTCTTTGATGCTTCAAACATAAAAAACTTACAAAATGTATTCGATTTACAAAATTTAGTCGTAGATAGCAAATTAATTATTATAAATAAACTTAATAGTCTAAACAAAATAGGTACTTTTGTGAAGACTAAATCCGGATTTAAGGTAACCAACCCAGAAGGTTTTGTTGCTATAGATCGTATGGAAGGTGGAGCAGTAAAACTTGTTGATAGATTAGAATTTTCTACTAATAACTTCAGTAAGGATATTATTAAAGGTTGGGATAGCCCTAACTAAATGGAACCGAGGATAACCATGAAAACTTTTAAAGAACATAACGAAGAATTCAGTGATGACTCTGTAGAAGATACTACAGAAGCCATGACTCTTCAGCATCGCATGAAAATGAAAGCTAGTTTCAGAAAGAATAAATCTAAGATCGCATTAGGTAAAAAGAAAGCTGCTCGTAAACTAGCATCTCCAGAAAAACTCAAAGGTCGCGCCACTAAAAAGGCTCGCGATATAATGATACAAAAAATACTTAAGAATAAAAAGAAAGGTGATCTATCATTCGCTGGCAGAGCTGGTATTGAAAAGCGTTTAGCTAGTAAAAAAGGCGCAATTGCTAAGATTGCTAAAAAGTTACTACCAGCAATTAAAAAGGCTGATAGAGCTAAACTGAAAAGTAAAGGTGCTGATAAATAATATGGAATTTAAGAGTTTTAGCGAATATTTAACTGAAGCTAAGGGCGAAGTATTCTTCGTCTTTGGTAGATTCAATCCACCAACTTCAGGTCATGAGAAACTTTTTGACAAGCTAAAAGCGACTGCAGGTAGTAATCCATATCGCATATACGGCTCAAAGTCGCAAGACCCTAAAAAGAATCCATTGTCCTTTAAAGAGAAAGTAAAGTTTTTACGTAAGATGTTCCCAAAACATGCTCGTAGCGTAATGGCTGATGCTGATGTCAGAAACGCATTAGATATTTGTGTTAAGTTATATTCACAAGGTTATACATCAGTAACAATGGTTGCTGGTTCAGATAGATTAAAAGAATTTGATGTATTACTTAACAAATATAACGGTGTCGATTCTAGACATGGTTTCTATAATTTCCAAAACGGTGTAAGCGTAGTTTCAGCTGGCGAAAGAGATCCAGATGCCGATGGCGTTGCTGGTATGTCAGCATCTAAGCTAAGGTTATACGCATCAGAAAACGATTTAGAAAACTTCACAAAAGGTATGCCAAAAGGTTATAAAGATTCAAAATCATTGTTTAACGCAATTAGAAAAAGCCTTGGATTAAAAGAAACTCACCACCACCGCAAACATATCGAACTAGATCCAGTATCACCACAAAGAGAACAATTCATTGAAGGTAACCTTTTTAAAGAAGGTGACGAAGTCGTACTAAAAGAAACAAATCAAATTGGCGTTATTAAAAGATGTGGTACTAACTTCTTAGTAGTCGAATTTGGTGAATGGAAAAAGAGAGTATGGATAGACTCAGTTGAGTTACTAGAAAACTGTGGTGGAGTTGGCGAACCAAAAGTATTAAAGAAATATGCAGCTGAAACACCAGGTCAAACGCCTCCGGCAATGGTATCATTTAAAGATATGATGGAAGGTAAACCTGGCCTATGGGATAACATACATAAAAAACGTAAGAGAATTAAAGGTGGATCTGACGAGAAAATGAGAAAGCCTGGTTCTAAAGGCGCTCCAACAGATAAAGCGTTTAAAGATGCATCAAAGAAGAAAAAGCGTAAGGAAGATTAATGGATAATTTTAAAGAACATATCGAGCTAATGGAGGGTGTAAATGATCCTTCTATATTTAAAGCTATATTCTTAGCTGGCGGCCCTGGTTCTGGTAAATCATTTGTTGTAGGTAAAACTGCGCTTCAAGCTCTTGGATTTAGATTAATTAATTCAGATAAGCCTTTTGAGAAAGGTTTAGCTAAAGCTGGACTTACATCTGCTCCAGAAGATATTGCTTCAGCTCAAGGTCAATCTATACGAGCTAAGGCTAAAGCTATAACTGGCAAACAGATGACTATGGCACTTGAAGGTAGATTAGGTCTTGTTATTGATGGTACTGGCAAGGATTATGCTAAGATTAAAAAACAAGTTGACATGTTAAGAGATATTGGATATGCTGTACATATGATATTTGTTAATACTGATTTAGAAACAGCATTAGATAGAAACGATCAAAGAACTCGTACCCTAGATAAAGGTATGGTAACGGGTATGTGGAAAGACGTACAAAAGAACATTGGTAAATTTCAAGGTCTATTTAGAAATAGATTAATTATTGTTGATAATTCTAACGATTCAGATATTGATGGACAAACACAAAGCGCATTTAAAAGAATAAAAACTTGGGCTTCTAAACCTCCTGAGAATCACATTGCAGTTAATTGGATAAAGGGACAAAAGAAATGATTAGTGAAGAAATTAAAGCCAGAAATAAAATGATAAAAGCTTTTAATAAAGGCTGGAAGTACCGATACGATAAAGAACAATACGGTATGAGCGACGCATGGAAGATTATATATTCGGCTGATTCTGATGGCAAATTCGTTGGAGATTGTGAAGATTATTCTCTGTCAATTCTTTATAGATTATGTGGCGAAAGTCACTTTAAAATGTGGTGGATGTTAATTACCCATCAAGCTGGTATTTGTTTAGTAGGACCTAGTAAGTCAGAAGCCAATCACGCGGTATTAAGATACAAAGGCGAATATATTGATAACTGGACTAAGAAATTCGGTGGTAAAGATCAAATAGAAAAGAACCACACTTTCCATAGTTGGTATGGCCATGGCTGGGCATATCAAGTAGCTATCAAGATGATTATGAGTAAAGTCGTAAGAACTTGGACGGGCAAATAATGCATAGCTTCGTCGAACACCTCGATGAAAGGTTTGGTATCTATGAAGGTATTCAAGTCCCTTTAGAACAACCTATGATCGAGATAGACGAAGGTAGAGATCCTGAGCTTAATAAGCCTAGTAGATCTAGTGGCAAAAAGAAATATGTTGTTTACGTTAAAAACCCTAAGACTGGTAACGTAAAGAAAATCGAATTTGGCGACGAAAAGGGTGGTCTTACATCTAAAATTGGCGATAAGGATGCAGCAAAAAGCTTTGCAGCTCGTCATAAATGTGATACGAAGACCGATAAGATGAAAGCAGGCTATTGGGCGTGTCGCCTCCCAAAGTATGCTAAAGACTTGGGGCTTAAAGGTGGTGGAAATTACTTTTGGTAGACCGTATTGGGAAGATGGCGAGATAAGAACGTTTGACCCGACTTGCGAAGATGCTGAGTTCGTATGGCATAGAGACTTTGAAGATCGAGAAATAGAAATTTTAGAAGGCGAAGGCTGGCAATTTCAGATGCAGAAATGTTTGCCTTGGCTATTAAAAAAAGGAATGGTATTCGACATACGTAAGGACGAATACCATAGATTAATTAAAGGGGTTACTCCCCTAAAATGTAGGGTTTACAAGTATGTCTAATGCGCAACAAGATCGAGCCGAGCATCAAATAAGGCTTGACCGGATTGAGAAGAAAATCGATCAGATGGCGGAAGCTATCATCGCTTTAGCTCGTGCTGAGGAAAAAATTATAACGCTTGTTGAGATAAATAAACAGCAAGGTATTCAAATATTAGGTCTTATACAAAGAGTTGATAAATTAGATCAGATTGTACGTGAAAACGCTGCAACTGTAAGTGTAATAAACAAATTGTTCTGGATAGTAATTGCGGCGGCCGCCACAGCTATTACGGGCATGCTTTTCATAAAATAGGAGAATATTAATGAAAACATATGAAGACGATATAATCGCAAGCCTAACTAAAGCTGTACGCGGTATAGTAGAAGATGTTAAATATCCACATGACATGTACAAAGGTGACGATGTTAAAACTGCTAAAGATCCTAAAGAACATAAAGCATTAGCTGATGATGGGTATACCCATGAGAAGCCTGTAGACGAAGTCGCTGAGCCAAAAGCTAAAGGCGAAAAAGAGTTTAAAGGCAAGCACAAAGTTAAGAAGTCTGGCGAAAAAGAAGATGGTTCTGTAGTTAAAGAAGCAGTTAGATCACATCCAAAAAATAATGACAGTTTATCAAGTAGTGAGTATTCTAAAGCTAAGAAGAATAAGAACTTCTCTAAAGACGATTGGGCTTGGGATAATAAAGTTGACTTGTACAAACGAGTTACTAATGAAGATCTTGACGAATCAGCTGATAAAAAACTAGTTAAGAAAGCTGTAGAAACTGCTCTTAATATGGGTGGTGATATGACTGGTGCTGTTAAGAAAATCGAAAAGATGATGAAAGGTCTATCTAAAGATAAAGAAGTAGCAGCTGCTTTACAATTAGCTAATGAATCTATTGTTGTAGACGACGCTATGCTTGACGAAGCTATTCAGATGAATAGTCTATTAGAAGACAAAGCTAAGTATAAAGCATTCTTTGATAAAGCTCTTAAGAAGTTTGGTGTTGATTCTCCAGCAGATCTTAAAGGCGACAAGAAGAAAGAATTCTTTGATTGGGTTGACGCTAATTACGAAGCTGAGAATGAAGAAGACTAGTTATATATAATATATGATGAAATTATTTGATACACTAACTAGTAGAAACTTTGAACTCTTTGCGTCACAACACTACAATAATCCTGAGTGTTGTGACATAGAAGAGTTTAGAGAAGATTTGACAAGATTTAAATATCTTAAAAGATTACTTAGACGTTATGAACAATATGGCGATTTACAAGAAAGACTCATATTGAACCATATTATTGTTTTATACAACGTATTTGGTATCGACGCAGCTAATAGAATGATGTGGTTTAAAGTAGAACCAGAACATTACTCAGCTATTAAGACCTTTTTAATCTTCTTGAATTATTTACACGAAGACGCTAAGGTAGAAATACCATTAGATCAGAACGTAATAAACAAATTAAGGAAACTTTAATGAGTGTAGTATCACGCACAGCAGATTTATTCTATGCCTTTAGATTTCTAAAGTTATTAGTATCAGATTGGGATAAGACCGATGCTTATGAACTAGGCATTATCGACGCTGAAGGAAAGATCCTTAAGAAAGCTAAAGATAGAAAAACGCCACAAGAAAAATCAGCGTATACAGTATTCCACAGATTAGTTTTTAATATAAAGCGATTACTTAATAAGATACCTGGTGGCGGAAGCAAACTAGCATCTTATGCTTCAGCTTTATATTTGATCAAAGAAAACACTGGTCTTACTGATGACGAAATTAGAGAAGTTTTAGATAAGGTCTTTGAAGATATCGAAAACTTTACTGAAACTGATATATCAGAAAGCGTAGCATGGTTTGATACTGAAGATAAATTATCTCCTGGAACATACTTATTAACTCAATCAATTGCATCTCCTGTGACTGGTGAAGTGATAGCTTTTATAAATACTAAGGTAGAAGCTATTGATTTTACAGAAGCTCATGGCAACATATTTGGTTTAAACATATACGAAGTAACACATATGTTAACTAAACAAAACATACTAGTAACAAGCGCGGACTTAAAACGATGAAATCATTTAACGATATGTGGGAAGACGCCGCTGCTAATTCAGTAGCTAGTGCTGGTGTTTCACTTCCAGCTGACGCTGTTAAGAAAAAGAAGAAAAAAGATTACGACGGAAGAACTAAGACCGGCCGTAAATTCGTAGAAAGAATCTTGGCCCGTCGTAAAGCAGCCGAATCTAAAAAGGAAATGAAAAATGAAAAGGTTTAATGAATTAAGAGAAGCCGCTATGTCTACTTGGACAGTCACTGTTCAAAAGCCAGTTAATAAATTAAAGAAAGGCGCGGCACAAAAAGTTAAAGCTCGTTCTGCGTTTGAAGCAATCAACAAAGCAGTTAAACTATGGGGTGACCCTGCTCTTAAGTCAGCACCAATTGCGTCATTTAAGATTACTAAAGAAGGTCTTGAAGAAGGCAAAATGAAGCGTAATCCAGCTATT
>Ga0307488_10001638_pt1 | contig 18735 bp, 16 predicted proteins | sample SB02metaG_FD_202248 | JGI IMG/M metagenome (GOLD analysis project Ga0307488, IMG submission 202248) | Sea-ice brine microbial communities from Beaufort Sea near Barrow, Alaska, United States - SB 0.2 | ecosystem: Environmental > Aquatic > Marine > Coastal | place: USA: Alaska | collected... | reverse complement strand
AAGCTGCAGGGCAAAGTTTTTCGCGACATGCGCAGCATCTAATGGCGCGCCAATAGTGACCACTGCGCTCGCTTCTTCAACATATTGAGCAACGCCAAGTACAGCTGCACCGCCTAAACTATGGCCAATGAGCAGTCGTGGTGCTTGATATTCGGTACGAAGAAAGTCTGCCGCCGCAATTAAATCTTGTATATTTGAAGAAAAATTACTGTTAGCAAAGTCACCATCACTATTACCTAAACCGGTAAAATCAAACCTTAATACCGCAATACCCTTTTGCACTAAAGCTCGGCTAATACGTGATGCCGCCGCAATGTCTTTGCCACAGGTAAAACAATGAGCAAATAAGGCATAAAACTTAACCTCAGATTCAGGACTTTCCAGTAAACCACTTAAGCGGTGTTCACCACTGATAAACTCGACTTTTTTGCGCATAGCTATTCCTTTGGTTAATTGGGCTTGTGATCTTTCTGGGATTACAATGTTTGATTGTTTAGCGGTAGGATAAATTTCTTTTATCATAGCGCTAATTTATTTATTAGGATACATGGCTTATTTTTTTGTATAAAATATACCAGTATTAATTAAAATTAATTAAATTTTTTAAGGAAAAATATGACCATAGGTGTTGGCGGCTCTACCGCAAAAATTGAACTTGAAAAGTTAGTCAATATGACTAGTAAAGTGCAAGCAATAACAGAGGCTGAATTAAAACAGCGTATTGTGAAAGCGCAAACAATTATGGCTAAAAATAATATTGAAGCCACCTATATCAACGCCGGAACGAATCTATATTACTTTACAGGTACGCGTTGGTACGCCAGCGAACGTATGGTTGGCGCTATTATTCCTCAACAGGGTGAGATTAAATATATCACGCCATTTTTTGAAGTGAATACCCTTGAGCAATATATGACCATTAAAGGCGAGATAAAAGGCTGGCAAGAACATGAAAGTCCCTATCTGCTATTTAAACAAACCTTGGCTGAGTGTGGCATTAATTCAGGCCAAGTAGCCATAGATGAGTCTACTGCTTTTTTTATTGCCGACGGTATTAAAAAAGCGGCACCACAGTTTGAACTTGTTGATGCAAAATATGTAACCGTGGGTTGTCGTGCAGAAAAATCAGACACTGAAATAGCCTTATTGCAACAGGCAAAAAATATGACTATCGAAGTGCATAAAGCTGTTGCTCGGATATTACATGTAGGAATTACTACCCAAGAAGTCACCCACTTTATTGACCAAGCGCACCGCAAAGTTGGCGCTACTGCCGGTTCCTATTTCTGTATCGTGCTATTTGGTGAAGATTCATCTTATCCACACGGCGTAAAATCACCAAAAACACTGGAAACAAATGACATAGTCTTGATTGATACTGGCTGTCAGGTGGAAGGATACAACTCGGATATTACCCGTACTTATGTATTTGGTGAGCCTAATCAACGCCAACGTGAGATGTGGCTTTTCGAAAAACTAGCACAAAAAGCGGCCTTTGATGCCGCCAAAATTGGCATAGCTTGCGGTGATGTAGATGTTGCCGCCAGAGCTTATTTAGCCAGCCAAAATTTAGGGCCAGATTACGAAACACCGGGCTGTCCACATAGAACAGGCCATGGTGTTGGCTTAGATATTCACGAATGGCCTTACCTAGTGCGCAGTGATAGAACGCCACTGGCTAAAGGTATGTGTTTCTCAAATGAGCCTATGCTGGTATTGCCGAATGAATTTGGCGTGCGTTTAGAAGATCACTTTTACATGACTGATTCTGGCGCAAAGTGGTTTACTGAGCCGTCTTATTCCATTGACGATCCGTTTGGCTATCAGAAAGATTAAGCAAAGCTACAACTAACAGACAAATACAAAGCTTTAACTTCAATACCAGTACCATCTAGTAAAAGCTGAGTAAAGTTAGGGGTAAATGAATTTTTATCCTTAACTTATCAAAACTATTACCGCTTATATCCTTAAATGGTTTGGCGTATGGCTTAGCTTTGGATAGAATTGTGATCTTATCGTTTTTGATACCGGCTTATGTACGCCTTTTTAGAAGATATCCCGTTAGTTACTTTATTTGTTATTTATTCTTTATTGCTATTGGCTCAGTGTTGTCTTGGTATAAATACAGGCCTGAAGAGTAGGCAGAAAATAAACAAGAATAATTTAACTTGGGAGCTACTTGCGGCTTGTAATTAATAATAATTTTGGATGTAATATGTTTTATCTTATCTACAGTGAAGATGTTGAAAATAGTTTAGCTCTGCGTATAAGCGTGCGTGAAAATCATTTAGCTCGTTTACGTGTATTGCAAGATCAAGGCAAGCTACTTGTGGCTGGACCTTGTCCTGCTATTGATAGTGAAAATCCTGGCGACGCAGGCTTTACCGGTTCACTTATTATTGCACAGTTCGACAGTTTAATTGACGCTCAACAGTGGGCAGATCAAGATCCCTACATAGCAGCGGGTGTTTATAAAAAAGTGACCGTTAAACCTTACAAAAAAGTACTGCCGGCATAATGATTATTATTAATCATTAATAATAACTTTTTTAGCAAATACCTATTACTTAGCTTGCTAGGGTTCTCTGCAGCGGCAATGGCGATGGCTAAAAATACCATAGAAAGGTGTCAAGCCAATATAGCAACGGTTGCTCAAGTGTCACATTGCTTGGATAGCATTAAAAAAAATAAAGATCGTGAGCTGCAAACTTGGGTAAATAATCAGACTTTTACCTTACAAGAATTGGCTAATAATCGCGGACAGAGCGCATCATTAAATATGTTTAAAAGCTCACAGCGTAATTTTATCCGTTATCGTGAAGATAACTGTCGTTGGCAATATTTAATTCTGGCAACTGATGCTGGCGCGGCTGTTGCCTATAAAAAATGTTATAATACTTTGACCCAGTACCGTTCTAATAGTTTGACTCGGTACCGTATTGAATAGTTAACCCCACTCAATAAGTGAGTCTTTTAACCTTAGATATTTTGACCTACACAATGTTCAGTCTCTATTGGATGTTACCTTTAATAAAGACTTTGTTCGATTAGGTATTATTTGCTGTGAACGGACGGGTAATAAAACAGAGTGGCTGCCACAAAATATAAAAACACTAAAAAGCATTGCCGTTAAAGCCGCTTTATTTATTAGTCATAATATCTCTGATATGTACGCTAGCAACTCTCAATACACTAGTAACATGAAGTCGTTAATTTTCTATACCTTTAAAATTAATTAAACTTTATTTTTGACGCTGATAACGGCTTAATATTGCATCTATAATTAGTGCTAATAGTAAAGCGATTAAGAGCAATTGTCCGGCTATAGCGGAAAAAATATCAGGCGCTTTCATAAGTGAAGCCATTAAGGAGTCTTGATAATAAAAAAACCACTGATGATCGTTAGGAAATATAACGGTATGTAAATAATAAAAAATGGGTGTAAAACCCCATATCCCCAACATAGCGACAACCAAAAAGACAAAGCAGGCTAAGGAGATTAACTTCTGCTTTGCTGTCGGCATTGCTCTTATCGAGTCTGCCGTTAATTGCTTAGCTTTACCGCCATAAAATATCAATAAGCTGAGCAAAAAAAGTAAATTACCCCACCACAGTTTACTCATATTATCGAGTAAATTAGCCACATCTTGCAAATGCTGCACTTCACTTTTAGTTAATAATTTTTGTAATATCCCCTGATGATTTAAATAACTAATGTCTGTTAAGCCATCACCCTGATGGTGGATGGACTGCACAATATCGGCAAACTTTTTTTCGTGTAATTTCATATCGTTAATGGGAAAGTCACGCTTACCTTGAGTGTTTTTTGGCACGCTTTTACTAATCATGGTATTTATTTCTAATGTTTGGTACCAAACATGATATAAAAAGTTTGTCGCTTTACTCACTTGCCAACTGATACCTAAAGAAAAAACCAGTAATGCTAAGGCAAAAACACACCAAAATAATTGTCGAATCAATAAAGGTTTCAACATGATTTTTTAAAATTCATATTCAATGGAAGCACGTAAGATATGGTCTTTGTCATCACCATTTAAACCGGTTATAAAACCCAATTCCCATTTCAATTGTTTTTGACCATCAAACCTTTGTATACCCATAAAAGTGGGACCAATACCGGTATAGTCTTGGCCAATATAAATTTCAATGGCTGGCTGAACTTGTGGTAGCCAGCGATAGCGGTATTGCAAACGAAATTCTGTTTCAAATTCATTTTTGATATCGCTACCACTTTCATAAATTAAAAACGCATTCAAGGCTAAGCTGTCACGGCCAAATTCTTTTTCAAATAACAAACCAGTAGTGACTTCCCAAACATCCAATTCGTGTACTTTTTCGACTTCAAGTGACAGACCCCAATCGGCCCAATATTCGCCTTGATCTGTTATCATCCACCGTGTTTCAACTTCATAGGCAGACAAGCCAAAGTCACCATCTCTATCTCGCTCACCCACGATATAAAATTCAATCATAACATTGTTGGTTATTGACTTTCCGTAGGCTATTCGTTGTCCTAAACTGTTACCCGCGTCATTTTGATGTGACAACATACGCCATTCAAATTCTTGCTCGTTAGGTAGCACATAGGGATGATATACCTTATCAACAACAACACCGTCAGCCAGCGCAACTTGGCATATCAGCGTTGAAAAAGCAGATAAAATCAACAGCAATAAACTAAATCGTGTTGATTTTTTAAAGATTAAAAAGTTCATCACACCATCTCCTTATGACTCACTATAGTGCGTGTTGACTTTGAAAGCGTCGAGCTAACAAAAATCAAAGCAAAGGCAATCACAATGGCCGAAATATAAAGTAATAGTTGCAGTAATGTTGGCGTCGCATCGTAGCCAAAAAACACCGTAAACAACTGCCCTAGTTCGGAATTTTCCGTTATTAAATAATTAGAGTCCCACAAAAGCCTATTCCCAGGTAAAACATCGATTTGGATGAGTAATTTTGTCGCTTTCATCAACAGTCCAACACTAAAAACTATCAATAGTGCTTCACGAATGAGGCGACAATAACGCTCAATAAACGCCATTAAAAAATACAACAACACAGCGATACTCGCGCAAATACCCACACCGAGAGTAACGCCTGCCACCAAGGCATTAGAGGCATTATTTTGATGCCAAAAGCCAGTAATATAAATTAGAAAATTCGCGCCATTGAGTGTCATAACAATAACGGTTAAGGCCACGGCACAAAGCCGAACAAGGGTAAGTTTTAGGGCGCTTAATGGCCTTTTTACGATTGCAAGCTGGCTCAATAACAATAGGGATACAAAATAACAAACAATGTAGAGGCAAGCATAAAGCCATTCTCGCCCGGTATCATCTAGTGTATGTGCGACTTCATCCATAGTATTTAATAAAATTAGGCTTAACATTACGCTCGTCAATAACGCGAGATAATACCACCGCAACTTGATACCTTGTTGCTTAAGCATCGAGATCAAAATAATACTAATGACAAATATTGGCAAAGCATCTCTTAAAAAAAGAATAACGGTATTAATTAACATGTAAAACCTCCTTAAGCAGAAGGCTATTCGCTGCTAGCGATGCATTATAAGCTAGCGCTAAAGTCTCTATGTTAGTATCAATTGCGCTCTTTTTAGGGACAACAATAATGGTGCCTTGAGCGCTGTTAGGGTTAAATTCACCAAAAAACTTGTAACGACCTGGAGGTAAAGGTCCAATAAAAATCACTGATTTTTTTTGTGGAAAAATCACTTTCTCTCTATTAAGGTCAAAACTATCAAACTCTTCAGGGGTGGTATCTCGATTATAAATAACTAATTTTACTTTCGTGTTTGCTGGAATTTCTATTTCAGCCGGATAAAACAAATGATTTTTAAGTTCTACCTCGAATTCCGGCCGATTTGCCAAGCTAGCAAATGACAGTAGCGCGAAAAAGACAATAACGCTTTGCATAAGTTTGACATAAAATAGGCTCATTGATAATCTCCCTTTGCTGGTGAACTAGGTAATTTATTACCCTTAATCATTTCACCGCTGTTACTATCTGCCATAGAAAAAACAATCTTTACACATAAGCCAAACAAAGCCTTTGAAAGACTTAAGCTGATGTTTGCTTGATGCAACTCCACAATATGTTTAACAATCGACAAGCCTAAGCCACAGCCAATAACTTTTGAATTATGGCTATCGCCGCCCACCCGATAAAAGCGATCAAATACCCGTGCATGTTCTGCCGGCGCAATACCCGGGCCGGAGTCTTCAACACGTAATATAAGTTTATTTTTTTCTTGCACGCACGAAACTAAAATCTTGCCATTATCTGGGGTATATTTAGCGGCATTAGCAAGCAAATTTTTCAATAGTATACCTATGGCAAACCTGTTGCCCAAAATGTTCAATGGCGTACTATTCAGTTCAATCTCATGGCCTCTGCTGGCAATATAAGGATAGAGATCACTAATACATTCTTGCAATAACTCTTGTAAATTAAGCACTGCACTTTCAGCCAATATTTGTTCTGGATTAGTCCGGTTCAAGGTCAGTATTTGATCAACCACATGTGCCATACGCTCAACACTTTGCTCTAATTGCTGAAAGGGTAATACTGACGGCGTTGTTAAGTTCTTGTCACTGTTAACAAGGATGACATCATTAAAGCTTTGTTTAAGGTTATAAACATTAATTTTCAATACGCTTAATGGCGTTCTAAGCTCATGGGCAGCATCTGAGGCAAATTGCTTTTCACGTTCAAACGATAATGACAGTCTCAGAAATAATTCATTTAAGGTTTCAATCACTGGCGCAAGTTCTGTGCTTGAACTGACCGTTAACGGGCTAAGATCATTTGCTTTTTTATTTTTCAGTGCTCGAGTTAAAAAAGTCAACGGCTTCAAGCCCTGTCGCACCGCCAATGAAATGATTAATGCCAGTAATGGCATGACTAAAATAATGGGGGTAACGGCCGATAAAATTATATCCTCAGCAAGGTCAAATCTTTGTTTTAATGGTTGCGCAATAATAACCCAAGCATTTGTTGCTGAGTTATCTGTTATGTTATCAGTATAAGTACGCCAGCGTTGGCCTAAGAAGTTAGCTTCTTTAAAACCGTTATTTAAGGTGTTTATTAGCGTGTTTGGCGCATTGTCACTGCGTGTTACTACCTGGTTATCAAACACTATTTGATAAGAAAAATTGCTGGTTGCTGGGTGCGTAATGACACCTTTAGGTAGCTTAACAGCTGTTATAACCTGAGCTAAAGAGACTAATTCATTATCAAATACACTTTCGGCTTTGCGCATACTCGCTTTATAACCTTGAATAGCAGAAACAAAAATGACTAAGGTAATAATTGATAACAGCATTAGTACTAGATAACGACGAATAGGCATAATAAATTTTTAAGCCTTATTTATGGTGTAGCCAACACCACGAACCGTTTGGATAAATTTTTCAGGTAACTTTTTGCGTAAATTGTGAATATGGACTTCTACCGCATTACTCATCACTTCTTCACCCCAATCGTAAAGACGTGATTCAATTTGCTCTCGTGACTGAATTCGCCCAGCATTTTCCATTAATATTTTTAGCACCATATATTCTTTTTTTGAACAGGACAGTGCTTTATCTTCGATGAGCACTTTGTGGGCAGTCGTATCAAGCTTTACCAATGCAATGGAAATTATGGCGCTATCAGCAGTGCCTAATCGGCGTTCAATCACCCGTAAGCGAGCAAGCAGCTCATTAATGTCAAAAGGTTTAATTAAGTAATCATCGGCGCCAAAGTCTAGTCCTTGAACGCGTTGCTCAATAGTGTCTCGCGCGGTCAGCACAATAACCGGCGTAGTTTTTTTTTTAGCTCTAAGCTTTTTTAGCACTAATAAACCATCCATGTCAGGCAATCCTAAATCTAAAATTACCATGTCATGATCAGGAATAGTCAATGACGTTAAAGCGTCTTCGCCGGTATCAACGTGGTTAACCAAGAAACCCTCATGTCGCAGCGACTGTTGTAATGCTTGTGCTAATGGCAGATCGTCTTCAACGAGTAAAATTCTCATATTGTTACTTTAGAACCTATTTAACTTATTTAACTTATTTAACTTATTTCAAGCCAAACTGTCGATAAAAATTTAGCTATTTACATATAACTAACCGTAATAGTTTTACCACGTAAACTCTATGGCTTGGCTATACAATTCGAGATAAAATTAACGACTTAATTGGCTATGTATTTGATCATAGCCTTGGTTATTGTCGTTAGCTCTGTAGAAGTTTTATTTTAAATCAATTTGCACCAGTAACATAGCCAAATGCGGTGTTTATCTTTGCATATTTAATGTTCAGAGCAATTATTCCGTAAAACTTACCCGTGTCGTAAGTTACGCAGTTGTAATGTAAATAGTGTTGAACAGTAATTAATCTCCAACTATTAAGCCCTAGCTATACTTGCTTTACAGATAAAAAATCAGCTTAACTTTGCTAAATTATCGATTTAAAAAAACGATTCTTCTTATAACCTTGAGCAAATATCAGTAAAATAATGCTTGAAATAGCATCAAAACCAATATACTGTACATATATACAGTATATCGAGGTGAGCACTATGATTAACACTAATAAAATAAATTTAAAAATAAATAACAACAGCTTAGCTATAGCCCCTAGTATTAATTTACCACCTCAAATTAATTTATCTTCTGCTTGGTGTAATATTATTAGTGTAAATAGTCCCAGAGATATCTCTGAAAAGTACCAGGACATTTGTCAAAACCACCATGATGATAAAAAGTGGATTTTAATGATTAACCCAGAAAATTCCTCGCTAGAACAACTCTCTAACATGGGTAAAATTAATCCAGCAAAAATACTAAAAGTGAATGCAAATAAGGTCAATGTCAGCTTAGAGCATATCAAAAACACTTTACTAAAAGGCACATGTTCTGCGATGATTTTATCAAACGCCAACTATAATCAAGCCGAATTAAAAGAAATATCTCGCTGTGCTGCCTTAGGAAAAACTCAATGTATTTTATTACAAAAAACAGATTGTAAAGCGATAAGCCAACTGCATTAAATAACTATATTTAGCCAAGGTTTTTTTAAAAAATAAAGCCATAAATGGTGCTTAATCCGACGACTTAATCTAAAGCGCAAAAAGCGTTAAGTTAGATTAACTGCACAATTAAAGCCATAAACCATGCCAAGCATAATAACTGTCATGATAAACTAAACGTAATTGCCCTTTAAATAGTTTATCTACATGTTATGTCCATGCGGCTCAGCACAAACCTTTGCACTGTGTTGCCAACCTTTAATAATGGCGACAAAACCGGCTAACTCTCCAGAACAACTTATGCGGTCACGCTACTCTGCTTACGCAAGACAACAGGCTGAGTATATTTACCTTACTTATGCCCATTCAAGCCAAGCTCAACAATCCATTGATGATATCGCACAATGGGCTGCAGAAACAAAATGGCTGAAACTCATTATTCACTATGCCAGTGATCACGAAAAAGATTTAGCTAATCATAATAATGCTCAAGTAGAGTTTTCCGCTTTTTATCAAGTTCACAGACAAATTTGGCAAATGCGAGAACAATCTAATTTTGTGCTTGAAGACAGCGCATGGCGATATCTTGATGGTGAGGTGTCAGATAGCAAAGCATTAAATAAACCCAAAAAAAATGAGTTTTGTTTTTGTGGCAGTGAGAAAAAGTTTAAACATTGTTGTGCTAATAATTTTTAGGCAACTGCTTCCATTAATGGTGCTTTAACAATAGTCGTTTGCACTGCCGCTAACCAAGCCTTAGCATTGAAGTCAGCTCTTTGCTGTGTTTTTGTTAATGATATGTCTTGATGTTTTTGCTGGCAATATAAACTGGTATTAGTCATAACCTGTTGGTTTATATGTTTCACATCATCACGAAACGCTAAGGGTTTAGGATTAAGTATGTTTGCTAGTCTTAGGTCTTCTAACTGCTGTTGTTCAAGCAAACTTGCCTGACTATAGCGGTTTATATCGGCAACATCTTTCAATGCTAAAGGGGCTTCATCAGGTAATTGAAAATATTTTCGTAACTGCTCTGATGAAGTCGATTTTTCAGGTATTTGTGAAAGTGGAAGTGTAAATTGGCTGTGCGCTCGAACATCTTCGGTTAGCATGGCGAGTAACAGCGAAAAATCAGAACGACGCTCATGGTGAACACTTTCATTAAGCTGTTCGCCTAACTGAAGTTCATGAACAAGTATGTCGTTTGATAAAGCGTTTAGGGTCACAATAATCTACTGTTTTACTACCGATAATATTTGTATCGGCAGTAGCACAGTTTACTTTAATGCTATGCGTAATTAATGATTAATTTTTATAGTAAATACAAAGTATTGCCTGATTTTCATTCACTAAGCAGAAATTTGTTTAATAGGCCAACGAAGCATAAAGCTCGCGCCACCATTTTTGCTATCAACGACAGATGCAATGCCACCATGCCACTCCATGATCCGACAAACGATGGCTAGACCTAAACCAAAACCTCCTGTTTCACGATTACGAGATACATCACCACGAGAAAAAGCATCAAATATAGTACATTTGAAATCATCACAGACTCCCTCACCATTGTCTGTAACGTTTATCTGGCAGTGGTCTTCACTTTTCGTAATCGTGATATCTATTTCACCGTTACCATATTTTATGGCGTTAGAGAGATAATTATTCAACGCTCGACCAATAAAGTGTCGGTCAACCTCAACCCGTTCATTGCCAAGCAGGTTAACTATGTTAATTTTTTGTTCAAATTGTTGGTAATTATTGACCTGTTTTTCAACAATATCCACCAATGATTCTTCACTAAAATTTATTTTGGGTTTGTCATTATCGAAACTAGCGTAAATCAGCATCTCACTAATGAGTTGTTCTAACTCACAAACATCTTTACTAATGGCTTTACGATATTTCTCTTGTTTGGCTTTATCATCGGTGCAGGCTAGCATTTCTAAGGCAAACTTAGTACGCGCTAACGGTGTACGTAATTCATGTGCAACCGCAGTAGATAGTTCTTTATGGGCATCGATTAAACGTTTAATGCGACTGGCCATAGTATTAAACGCCGTCACCATAGGCGCTGCCATAGTCGATCTTGCTTGTGGTACAACCACATCAAAACTTTCTTGACCAAACTCTATTGCCGTTTTTTGCAACTGCTCTAAGTCTCGAGATAAAGGCCGTAACCAGAAAAATAATATACAGGCTAAGGTTACCAGCAAAATAACACGAAGGAGTGCCTCTAGCCTCGGCCGAGTTGGCATTTTAGCAGGCCCTAACACAATGACAGTGCCAGCATTATTGATCCTGTGATGAATTTCTACCGCGTTATTCTCATAATAAATATGCGTGTTTTTTGCTTTGATGACGTCATGATTTTGATGGCTGATGGCTTTTACTTCTTGCGCTGACATTAACTTTAATGGCAGTTGCCACTGCTGCTTAGTTTTCGATAGTATTTCTTGCCATTGATCTTCTGGCTGCTTTTCTAAATAGTTAGATAGCGTCAACAACATACTTTTATAACCGATGTAAGACTCTAGGTCTTGTTCAAGGTATGAACTCCATGCTTCATCAAACATCCATGAGAATAAGATGAAAATGGAAATAATAAGTAAGTATAAGCTGAAGAATGAGCGACCAAGTTTCATAAAATGCCTAAAAAAAGGAAATAAATACTGATGAGTTGCTATAACAGCTCACCAGCTTACACACTAAAATAATAGTTAACTCCAGGCATCTGGAACAAATAAATAGCCCTGACCCCAAATGGTTTTAATACGAAAAGGAGTTTCATTACTATCGTTTAATTTTTTACGCAAGCGTGATATACGCACATCAACACTTCTATCCATGCCGTCGTATTCGCGACCCACAACCGCTTTATAAATATACTCACGATTCTGTACTTCGCCTGAACGACTAGCTAATAGCCAGAGTAAGTCAAACTCTTGGCTAGTCAGGTCAATATTTTCGCCATGCAATGTCACTTGTCTAGAACCACGGCTAATATGTAGTTCTCCACAATTAATTTTAGCATTTTCTTTACCATCCTCTGGCAACTGGCCACGACGCAATAGCGCATTAACACGAGCAAGCAGTACTCTTGGCTCAACAGGCTTAATTACGTAGTCATCCGCACCAATTTCCAAACCTAACACTTGGTCAAAGTCTGTGCCTTTCGCGGTTAGCATTAAAATGGGCCCTTTAAAGTTAGGGCGTAAATTTTTACAAACAGCAAATCCATCTTTACCCGGTAGCATAATGTCTAAAATAATCAAATCAGGAACGAATTTATTAACTCGCTTTTCTACCGTATCGCCTCTAAACTCTTGCTTAACGTGATAACCTTCATTTTCTAAAAACTCAGTGACTAGATCCGACAACTGACGGTCATCCTCAACGAGTAATATCTTTTTAACTAACAATTCACTATCTGACATTAACTGCTCCTACTTTATTACGCTGTATTAACAGCATTTTCATGGTTGGTTGATGAACACGGCCAAGGTTTACGCTAGCCAATAAATAACAACCATTGAAAATATGAATCATAGTGCAAGCATAAAATGTTTATTATTAATTAACAACACTATGTACAAGGTGTTACGGCAATAGTACAAATGATTACCCTGAAATTACAATTAATTACACTAGTACTAACCAGTAGAGTTTTATGATACCGATACTATGCTCATAAAGTGCTTATCGCCACTATCGCTGCGTTGATAGAAATTGAAACTTTTTACTTAGTGATAAAGCTAACTTATTATATAATCAATAGGCATTATATCCTCGGTATTATATAAACATTTGTTATGACGATTCATGCTGCTAAAGTTAAAATATCCGCAAAAAACACCTTAATTGCTGAGCAGTTAAAAGCAAAAAAAACCTTATTTTCTGTCATGCTGGTGGTGCTGTTTAGCAGTGCCGGCATTGCCTTACCTTATCCTGTATTAGCACCTCTTTTTCTTAATCAAGTTAGCCCTTTGACCACTTTCGCTGATTTACCCAGTAAAATATTACTCGGCATTATATTGGCGATATACCCTTTAGGGGTTATTCTAGGAAGCTCAGTTTTAGGTGCTGCTTCAGGTATTTATGGTCGCAAAAAAACCTTAATCATCACCTTGATGTTAACTGCCGTTAGTTATGTGTTATCCGCTTTAGCTGTTATGGCTGAAAGTTTTTTATGCCTGATTTTAGCGCGTTTTGTTACGGGCATTTTTTCCGGTAATATCAGCATAGCGAAAGCGATAGCGGTAGATTTATCGCCCACGCTAGATAAAACCCACACCTTTAGTCTAGTAAATGCCACCAGCTATTTAGGTTGGTTACTCGGCCCTTTAGCCGGTGGATTACTGGCAATATACGGCTTAGATACCGTTTTCTACTTCGCCGCTGTCGCGATAGTGATTGCCCTTATCAGCGTCGCTTATGTATTACCTGCTGGCAAGAGTAAATCCAATCAGCCAAAGATAAAATTCTCCCAACTTTTTAGTAAACAAAACTCATTTGCCTTACTCGCTAATAAAAAAATTAGACGTATCTTTTTAATTTATTTATTGGCAACACTTGGCCTAAATGCCTATTACGAATTTTACCCGGTTTGGTTGGTGGAAAATTTTGACTTCACTAGCCCCGACATTGGTTATATAACGGTTGTTTTAACCTTGTTTATGACCATAACCAGTGTTTTTTTTGTTAAGCAATTAAAATACTTATTGGGGCTTAAATTGGGTGCCATTGTTGGCATGATGTTAATGGCATTGTTGTTCAGTTTACACCTTGTATTGTCAGCAACCAGTGTTTGGCCTATTTATGCCATAATAGGCATCGCCATCGCTATTTTCAATAGTTTATTACCGGTTTATATTTCCGAGCAATATGCTGATATTGAACAAGGACAACTTATGGGCTTAATTACCACCACCTTTAGTTTAGCTAATATGCTTATGGCGCTTATTGGCAGTGTATTAGCCTTATTTGGCGCACACTGGGCCATACTATTTGGCGCCTTTTTGCTTATCATTGCCTCCATCGACTTTCACTTTAGTCAAAAAGATATTCGCTAGCTCATTTCACGCTAAAGTTATTTGCTATCTACGCACTAACCCTATTGTAAATTGATGATTGTTGCTAAGAGCAATAGGTCTGCTAAATGATACCAATCTCACTAATTATCTGATCATTTTTACGGGTTAAAATAACCCACTACTGCGTTATTGATTTAATAATTAGAACAACTAGTTATTAAAATAAATGCCTTGTACTTGGCCATTTTTCCTGCGTATAAAGTAGACCACCTAATTAATGAAATTGGTATGACTTTGTCGCATTAACGTTTGAGAAAATTTAATTTGTTTGCCATTTACGTTCAATCCACAACAAGCCTAGCGAGATAAACATGAACAGCCAAAGATAAAATTTATTTATCGGTTGATAAGTATCGGCTACACTAAAATCATCAGGAAATAAAGCCATACTTTTCATAAAACCTTCACTGGCTTGGTGTTTATCCGCTTGTTGCCAAGCTAAAAATTTTTCAGCTGAATAAAAATATTGTGCTTGCTTTGCCAATAACGCTTGATTATCGTCCAAGGCCTGAAACATGTACCAACCTGCTTGGTCAGCCGAAAATTGACCGCATTTTTTATGCTTTGATAACACCAATGCCATTAATTGCATTTGCGGAGAATAAATCGTGTCTAATGGCGAAATTAAACAAATATATTTATATTGATTTACCTGCGCTAACGTTGTTGGCATGGGCGATAACCAGCGAGTAGTGCTTTCACTGCGAGATATTTTTGACAATATATATTGCCAATAATGACTATAAACCTCGGGGCTTGCTTGCAATGACCATTGATACGTTTGGTTAAGCGATGATATGGCAAGGCTACCGAGTCCTAATGATTGTTTTGCTACTAAGGTTTGCCCTGTTGTTGACTCGACAAGAGGTTCGACAATTATTGAGTTGATATTGCCCCCCACTTTGGCGTTTATCGCAATAGCAGCGGTTTGCGGTGTTATTGTTTGATTTATCTCTACCCTAGGTTTGCCTGGCCAATTGGCCATAATCGCAGTCAAAGATGCATCAACGGACTTTATGGAAAATAAACTCAACAGTCTATTGAGTTTATTTATCTTAGATTTTTCTATTTTTAAAAGTGTCGCATCAGCCTTGATCAGCAAACCTAAACCCTTGTTTATCGCACGATATAAAGCTTGAATTTCACTTTCTTCTAAAGCGAGCAACATACGACTGTCGATTATCAAGACATCATAATTGTCTAACAATTTTGTCTGCAAAATATGGGCTTGTTCAGCTACTTTTTGTTGCTTGTTGTTATCTTCATTGTTAATAACCGCGTTACTGTTAGCTGCATTATCATCATGGGTATTTTTGACATTGATGTGCTGCTGCGCCCATTTATTTTTACTGATCTGGCTAATAATATGCACTTCGCTATTTGCCTGACTTAACCATTGTTTTAAGCGTCGGGTTTCAAATGAAGGTGCTGACTGTTTAATCAACACGCGTGGTTGATTACCCATCACAACGCTAAAAGCGATATCTTCGCTAATATCCACTCGTGCTTTTTTACTCGATAAACGTCCACTTGAAGGACCTTCACTGGCTACACCTTGTTGTAATAAAGTTTTTTCTCGCTCACGCAAGACTAATTGATAATTGAATAAACCAGAAAATTTGCTGGTTGTGGTGAGCGAAAAAGGCTCATTACCGGTAATAATAATGCTGCTGAGCACATTATTATTATTGACTAAACTCAACTGAAACTGAGCATTATTGTCAATAGGTTGCTGCAACTGCCCAGTGACAGTCAATGCTTGCCCTAAGATTAACTGCCTTGGCCAAGTTAAATGGCTTAAACCTATGATGGCTTTACTGGCAAAGAACCTAAAGTTGACGCTCGCTAATCCTTGATTGTTTTTTTCTTGTGGAATGCCTTCTGGTTGAGTACCGTCTTGGCGGCGCTGTTGAATACCTTGTTGTGCATTGAAAGTTTGAAAATGTTGCCATTGTAACTTTGTTAGTCCGTCACCAAACACCTGCACTAATGACGGAACATTGTTATTGGTTCGAAAATTCATCGGCTGTTTACCAACCCTTTTTGACCAAAAATCAGTAACTTCTTGCACTGAACTCGTGACAAAAACTTTATGCTGATAATGTTTAGCTAACCATTGATATAATGGTTCATCAGCGCTTAAATTACCTTGTTCGGCCAACAACCAAATACGTTCCGCAGACGTTAGCGCTTGCAGTATTTTTGTCTTATCTATACCGACAAGATTAAAATCGTCACCATTAGCCGTGTGTTTAAAACCTGGGGTAAGTAAAACATCGAATGATGATGTTTGTGCTTTTTCTTCCAAAGGTAAAACAAATAACAATACACTGATAAAGGCAATAATATTGCCGAAAAGCAATAAAATAAAATGTAACTTTTTTCTAGTACCCAATGGCGCTATTTTTTGTTTACCATGAAAAATATCGTCTTTAAAGCGTCGATAAATCAGTAAACAGCTAATCACCAAACCTATAGATGCCAATATCACTAATGCCCAGTGTAAAGGGCTATTAAGTGTTAATCGATAACTAGCCGTTAAGAAATCAGTTAAAAACATAATCACAAATTATCCTTTAAGAATTGACTATAGTTTTTAATTATTGGTTGTTGGTCATAAAAATCTTGCTCTTTACCGTTAGGCGCGGCTGTCGCATTAGGTATTAACTGCTCCAACTTTGTGGCTAATAACACAAGACAATTATCGCACTGCGTTAATTTCAGTTGCCGTTCAAGCAATATACGCTCAATGACCACTAGCACCTGAACCCATGCCGGTCGTTTATCAATAAGCTTTTCTATCCCTATCTTAACCATATTAATAAGCGCTAACTCGTCAACCGCTAACTTTCGATTAATGTTACCGTGATTTTGCTCCGTGTTTAGCTGATTAACATTAGAAAAAACAGCAGGTTTTACAAATGAAGGTACAGATAACACAGGTTGGCTAAATTTATTCAATAATTGTAAAAACTTAAGAAAGGCCAGCTGATCTTGATTAGATAACTGTTCAGTTTCAAAACGAGATACCTGTAAGGTTTTAGCTAAAATATCTGTTTGCTCTCCTTGATAACGGCGCTGCTCAGTCACAGGTGGCGGTTCAAAGCCCAAACGTTTTGTATAGATGCGCTCAGCTGTTTTTGCTAAGTTTAGCAACTTAAGTGCTTGTTGTTCAAAAGGTAAGGCTAGTGATGGCTCTGACAACATTAAATGCAGCTCTGCTTGCCACATATTAGACAGGCTTTTTTTCATTAAAGCTCGCGGATCTTGGCTGGTCATTACCCCGACATCACTATCTTCGTGGTTATGACCATAGCGATTAATCAGCGCTATACGCCCAGAAACGTCAGTATTGTTGCGGTTATTTAGGCTATCACTGGCATGATCATGGCTCGTCATATTATCATGTAATTGTTCATCCGCAGCGGTGATCACGGCGTTACTACTACCACTAAGTTCATCGTGCACTTGTATTTGTGGTCTATGCGGCTCAGCAGTACTATGACTTTCATCAAATGTCACACCAAGATTATTTAGCCCTTCAAACTCATCGCCTAAATATTGGCCGTACTTTTGCTTCAGGGCACTTTGTGCTACGCCCAACAATTCTGAGCTTTCAGTAAACGTGCTTGGATCAAGGCCAGTTTTATCTTCAATAAGCACTATAGTTTCAATAATAATTTGCCGCTGGCTTTTAAAATACGCTGGCATAAAGTCAATCATTATACCGTCGGCATTAATGCCTGTTTGATCTTCCTCTAGCCAACGGATAATTTTCGTTGCCGATCGGGTTTGCTGAGGTTCAGGCTGACGATTGTCAGTAGCTAAAATACTAAAATAGAGTTCATCGCCAGGCTCCATAGCCAAATCAGTTAAGGACCAGTTTTTATAATAATGCACTTTGTTATCAAGCAGTTCACTTCTCTCGAAGCTAAAACTTTGATCTCTAAATTTAACCCCTTCGCCGGAGCCTTTTGCTATTGAGGCTAAAATTTCAACCTTGGTAACAGCAAAATCATCTGATATTTGCACTTGAGCCATTAAGCTCGGTGTACTATTTTTACCATATTCTGTCACCGTGCTTTTTGGATTAATAAAACGAATTTTTGGTGCTTGATCCGCGGTTAGTTGAATACGCTTAATCGCGGCAAATTTTTCTGACACTGGCTGTGCCGTATTTTCAACCGCTAAATGGTAAACCATACTTTTGATTAATTTACGCTTAGCACTATAGCTGCCGTTTTTTTGTTGAGTTAATAGCTGACGTTCTCCATTAGAGAAAACAATATAATAATCCATCGTTTGCTCCGAAAAATAAAAAACCCAGCTTGCATAACTGCCCACTAAAGCGTCAATATCAAGTAACGCTGACACTGACATAACGGCTTGATTCTTTAATAAACTATAGCTAGGCGGCTCAATAATGACTTGCTGTGACAAAATATTAACCGGGGGTTTATTGCGCTTAATTTGGCTGTTTCTTTCTACTACCGGCTTAATTTTTATAGCCGGCTGAAACCAAGATGTGGCTTTATCAAACAATTGCAAGCTATCGGCAAGTGCCAACATTAACAGTAAAACGGCC
>Ga0307488_10001637_pt1 | contig 18736 bp, 20 predicted proteins | sample SB02metaG_FD_202248 | JGI IMG/M metagenome (GOLD analysis project Ga0307488, IMG submission 202248) | Sea-ice brine microbial communities from Beaufort Sea near Barrow, Alaska, United States - SB 0.2 | ecosystem: Environmental > Aquatic > Marine > Coastal | place: USA: Alaska | collected... | reverse complement strand
ATTGGAGATCCAGAGGTGTTGATCATTGGGTGTCATAACAGCGGAGACTCAACCCTACATGAAAATGTAACTGCTCCTGCCGATTGGTACGGGAACATGTATACCTTTGACGGGACAACATGGGCAGAAAATCCAGACTTTGTTGATCCAAGACTAGAAGATGGGGAATAGTGAAACTTGCACCGGAGCCTTTAATAAATATGGAAACACATGCGCAACTTGAGAAGCACGAAGCTGAATGTGCTGTGCGGTACGAGTATGTTCAAGACAAACTAACGACTTTAGATAAAAGGCTTTGGCGATTGGAGGCAATGATTATGATTAATGTTGTCGCCGTGTTAGGAACTCTCGTTGCTATTATGATCCCGACGCAATGATTTTTGAGACCATTGCGGCAATCAAAATTGCTAATGAAGCAGTGGCGGCGATCAAGCAGTTTGCAGGGCATGTGTCATCCGTGGGTGAACTAGGAACACACTTAACCAAACTCGCAGATGCTAAAGAAGTCATAGAAGCTAAAAGTAAAAAAGGCGATATGGAGTGCTTCTTTGAATTAGAAAAGATTAATCAAAGAGAAGCTGAAATTAAACAGCTATTCATATATCAAGGTAGACCCGGACTATGGGAAGACTACTGTAAATTTATCAACAACAGGAAACAGATCAAAGAAAATGAGCGCAAAAGAATTCAAGCACAGAAAGCCCGTAGAGCCAGAGTTCTTAAAGAATGGTGTATTGGTATTGCTATTACCTTGGCCACCCTTTCTGCTATTGGCATATGCGGTTATTTCTTATATTGGATCTTAGGAACTAAGAGGTAAATAACATGTGGGTTGTTTTTGGAATGTGGTACATCTTTGCACAACCGGGGATAATGCACATTCAGTATTTACAAGAGTTTGATACGCCACAGGATTGTTTCGCACAAGCGATGGAAGTAATGACAGACAATTCCGAGGATACGCATATGGCGTGTGTTCCACGCTTCATGCCTAAAGCCGAAGGTAGCGCATGACAGATTTAGAAAAGTATGACACCAACGGTAACGGTAAGCTAGATCCTCACGAACTAGACTTGATTGAGTTAGAAGATCGTAGAAGAAAGATGCTAGATGACGATGCCCAACGAGACTCCATACGAAAGATGGCGTGGTTCGCATTGTGGGGCTTGCTGTGCTACCCAGCAGGTATCTTCCTAGCTGACCTACTCTCTATGGGAAATGCTGCTCAGTTGATCGCTGACATTGCCGGGACCTATTTCATTGCTGTATCAGCATTAGTCGCAAGTTTCTTCGGTGCATCTGCGTATCAAGCAAAAGCACCAGCACCTCCCAGTAAGGATAGGAAGTAATGTTACAAGCATTGATAGGTCCGGTCACAGGACTGTTAGATAAGTTTATTGAAGACAAGGATCAGAAGAATGCTCTGGCTCACGAAATTAGCACAATGGCTGAAAAGCAAGCTCACGAATCTGCAATGGCGCAGATACTTACCAACAGGGAAGAAGCAAAATCAGCGCATGTCTTTGTCAGTGCGTGGAGGCCATTCATTGGCTGGACATGTGGATTTGCACTTGCGTATCATTTTATTTTGGCTCCACTCATTCTATTCGGAGTGGCTATCACAGGCCAAGAAATTCCTCCGCTACCTGTCTTCGACATGGAATCGTTGATGACTGTGCTATTGGGAATGCTTGGTCTAGGTTCACTTAGAACATTTGAAAAGTCGAAAGGCTTAACTAAATAAGGTAATTACTAATGTTTGTAGGACGCAAGGCAATTTGGTCTACGGATATTACAGAAGGAAAAAAGAAAATGGCGTTCTCTACAATTATTAAAATGGTATTAGAACATGAGGGTGGCTATGTTAATCATTCGTCTGATCCCGGTGGAGAAACTAAATATGGTATTTCAAAACGTGCTTACCCAGATATTGATATTGCAGAGCTTACTGAAGAAGATGCAGAAAAGATTTACTACGATGATTACTTTTCTAGAATCAAAGGTGATGACCTACCTGCTAGCGTTGCCTGTGTTGTCCTTGATTACGCTGTTAATTCTGGCGTAAGCAGGGCTTCTAAAGCCTTACAAAAAGCATGTGGCATTAACAATGGGGATGGGGTTATTGGCCCTCACACATTAAATGCTGTATGGGTCGTAACTAAAACAAAGAGTGAGGAGTTCATCGCATATGAAGTCACTCGCACGAGACAAGAATTTATTCGTGGGTTGTCTATCTATGAAACATTCGGTAAAGGATGGGAACGTAGAATAAATGAGACACATGCTAAGGCAATGGAGCTAATCTAAGATGTTTACACAAGATCAGATGGGGCGTATAGCACAAAAGCTAGGCTTTAATGGACCCGCAGATAAGTTCGGAGAGTTTTTAGCAAGCAACCCTGCGGCTAACAGAGCGTACACAGGACTTCATAATAAAGTAAATATGAAGTTCAATAGAGGTGGCGTAGTTAGTATGGCTGTAGGTGGCTTTACAGAAGATCAATATAAAGCATTTGGAAACACCCTTGCTGGTCTATCCCCAGCAGATGCCGCCGCAAAAGTAGAACAAGAAAGAGCTTCTTTAGTAGCGCAGGGAAGAGGTGGAGAAATTGACCCTAGCATGGTCGGTAAATTTATTAACCCACTACTTACTACTGCCGGACCCAATAGCCCAAACCCTACAGTCAGTAATCCTACTGTACCATTTAACGCAACCCCCACCGGCAGTTCCATTGTGGGAATAGGCGCTCCCCCCGCAGGAGTTACTGCTCCTGCTCCTGCTCCTGCTCCTGCTCCTGCTGTCGCTGACCCTATGAATATAATGGGTAGTAATGATATTACGGGTGTGCGTTCTGGTACAGACACTCAAATGAATAAATTACTTGTGGGAGATGACGGCCTCAGCGACTTGGGACGGTTTAAACAAAATTTGTTAACGAAAGACCCCTCTGGCAGACTATTTAAGATAAATGAAACTGTAGAAGGCGCTAAGGCTAATAAAATAAGTAATGGCAATATCTATTTAATGCTAGAGAAGGAAGGTTACTCACCCGAAGAAATTATAGAGGCTACTGGTGCAGTAGGCAAAGACGCAGCCGAAATAAATTCAATCGCAAATGTACGTTCTGCGGTTGCACCAAAAACAGCAACAGACGTTACTTTTGCTAACACAAGAAATGGAATAGTAAGAGTTGAACCCGGACAAAAAATTCCACCATATAGTACAGTAACAGATAGTGCGTCGTACCTTGCACAAGAACAAAAGAGGATGGATTCGTCTGCTCCGTCTGCTCCGTCTTCTACAGCGCCGCCAAAAGTCTTTACTCCGGGGGATGTCAGAAATTATGCAGAGGGATTAAAAGGATTAAGCCTTGCAGAAGCAGCTAAAAAAGTAGCCTTTGACAAAGCTATATTTACAGCGCAAGGGTATGACCCCGATTCTTTCCGCATAGAACAGTATATTACCCCTGCACTACAGAGCATGTTAGATGCTGACGTTGCACCTACAGCAAAATCAACTACATTTGTACAAACGGCTGATGGACTTGTAGAAATACCAGCCGGAGAAACCATACCCGAAGGTAAAGTAGTATTTGAAGATGTACTTGGAACTGGCGTTACTCTAGAACGAGTTAAAAAGGAACAAGCGTTCCAAGCCGCACCAGATTACGTGTTTATTAAACTAGCAGATGGCTCTGTCGAAAGAATAAAAAAAGGCGATCCTGTACCTGATGGTGAGCAAGTAGGCGTAAGAGCGTGGGCGGATAGTTTGCAACCTATCGGCACTCCCTCTTCGACGGCGGGTGCTGTTGGGGATGAGACTGCTGCTGCTCTTGGTGCTGAGACTGCTGCTGTACCAAGCCCTGCCGATGGTCCTTTTGCACCCGGATTCTTTTATCGTACTGAAGGTGGCGATCTAGGAAAAGAATACTCAAAAGAAGCAGCAGAAGAACGTGGTACACTTATATCTGAAAAGGATTTAAATTTTTTAGGTGGTTTATCACCAGAGTTAGTAGTATTAAACGGGATCATTTTTGATAAAATAAATTCCGGTACTGATAATGTTACTTTATTTAATGAGCTAACCGAGAAGGGCTATACTAAAGAAGAGATAATAAAAGCAACTGGAGCTAAAGATAGCGACCTTCCCTTCGCTAAAAAAGACGACACTACAAATATAAATCTTAGTACAGATAGTGCAGGTACTCTGGGCACAGATACAAGCGACCTCCTTGTAGATGGTGCTACTGCTACTGCTACTGCCACTACTGTTGATGCCAATGGCAATCCAATTCCTGCTACAACAGGCTTAGGTGAAAGTATTCAAGACTATGCTTTTAGACAGACGGCTAATCCTGCACTACCTATAGGGGGTAAAGTAGTAGCGGAAGGAATAGATTTTAATGAGAATACCCAAAAGATTGCAGATACTAAAGGCCAAGTAGCTACGACTGATCCTAGTGTTGATACTGCTGATGAAGCAACTACAACACAAGCGTCCGCGCCTACTGCCCTGACTGCTAATACGTTTGCGGCTAGCAAAGCGGGAGAATTAACTGCTACAACCGCAAAAACTGGAACATTCACTAATCAAATAACTGCTTCTACTATGGAGCCAAAGACAAGTGAAGTTGCAAATCAAAATGCTGAGCAGATTGGTAGTGCAGTTAGAGTGACAGCCCCATCAGCTAGGGCCGTATCAGCACAGGAACTTGTGTCTGCACCTGCTGATGCAGTGACAGCCGCAGAGTTTGCAGATGCAGTACAGGCCGCTACAGCACAGCCTAGCACAGCGGCTACCGTGCAAGGACAATTAGCTAACCTCATGGCTGATTTTGAGGGTGGGGCTACACCTACGTGGGCGGCAGGCGCTATGCGTCATGCAACTGCTATTATGGCACAGCGTGGATTGAGTGCATCGTCTATGGCAGGACAGGCAATTGTACAAGCTGCTATGGAATCTGCACTGCCTATTGCTACAGCGGATGCTCAGGTAATGGCGCAGTTTGAATTTCAGAATTTATCTAACAGACAAGCCCGTGCTATGCTTTCTGCTCAGCAACGTGCCGTGTTTATTGGACAGGAGTTTGATCAGCAGTTCCAAGCACGTGTGCAGAACGCTTCTCGTATATCAGATATAGCGAATTTAAACTTTAATGCTGAACAACAGATAGCATTAGAGAATTCAAAGATGGCGCAGACTGTTGACTTAACTAATATTGGAAACAAACAAGCTGTACAGATGGCTAACATTGCACAGATCGCTCAATTAGAGACAATTAATTTAAGTAATCGGCAACAGGCATCCGTGCAGAACGCTCAGTCTTTCTTACAAATGGATCTGGCTAATCTTTCTAATGAGCAACAAGCAGTGATGTTTGATTCGCAAGCTAAGGTGCAAACATTATTATCTGATCAAGCTGCGGACAATGCAGCTAAACAATTTAATGCAACATCAAAAAATCAAGTAAATCAATTCTTTGCTAACTTATCCTCACAAGTATCTCAGTTTAATGCTACTCAATCTAATGCAATGGAACAGTTTAATATTGAACAAGAAGTTGCAGTTGATAAATTTAACACAGATATAGAGAACCAAAGGGATCAATTTAACGCTCAGAACGAATTAATAATTGCACAATCCAACGCAACGTGGCGAAGAGATATTGCAACAGCAGATACAGTAGCATTAAATGAAGCTAATATGGTAAATGCAAAGTCCATTTTAGATATTAGTGAGCAGTCCTATGCTAACTTATGGCAGACGTTTGAGGATATAATGGAATATTCATGGTCTAGTGCTGAAAAACAATTAGACAGATACAATCAACTTGCATACGCCAAGTTGCAAACAGATAACAGCATTGCGCTTGCGGAGCTAAGAAATGATGCAACGGCATCTTCTGGGTTCGGAAGTCTCATTGGAACTGTAGCTTCTGGTTTCTTGGCAAAACAAAATATTATATCTCTACCGGGTGTTCCTTCTTCACCAACAGGTACATTATAGGACAATATAAAACATGATAAACAGCAAAAATAATGCAGCACTACAATCGTACATGAGTTTTCGAAGTTATAGAGCTATGGAAGACGAATTAAAGAAAACAAATTCTGTTTCCTCTCCTTCTCGCGCTAAGAAAAGTAAGGGTCTTATGTCTTTTACAAATGGTATGAAAGAACAAAAAAAGAAAACAACAGAAAGTGAAACAGAAAAGGGACTAAAAGCAGTCCTTCACTACGTAAAGATGATTGAGGGAATGGGTAATGGAGCCTAAAAAAGAAGTTAAACTGGATGCACCTATCCCCGGAATGTCATTGACTGCGGAACCTAAAACACGCCCGTGGAGAAGGCCATATCGATTTAGCTCAATTGATGAAGTGGCTTCGTACTACATGGATAATATGTTGAATGCAGAATTTGTTGCCGGTCTGACAGAGCAGGTAGAAACGGGATTTACTCTTGCTTTTATCGCAGATACATTGATAACGGCATCGACTATGGACGGAGTGCATTCAATTGACCTTGGGGTGTTAGTATCACCAGTTATTATAGCTACAATGAAGTCTCTCTTAGATGCAGATAAAGTAGAATATAAAATTGGCGATGAACAAGATAAAATTCCAATGTCAGAAAAAAAATTAATGCAACTGCGCGATAAATTGTTAACGGAAGACACAGATGAATTATCTGACTCCCCTCCACTTGAGGAAGAAATAGACAAAGAAGATATGGAATCATCTGAAGAGATACCCATAGAAACAATTACTGGGCTAATGAGCAGGAAATAAAATAATGAGCATTAATTGGAACATAGTCTTAGGAAAAGCTGCGGAAACTATAGCGGGCAAAGAAGATGAGTACCGTAATTACGCCACAGATTATTTTCTTAAAAAATTTGAAATTGTACAAGAAGAAAAAAAAGCATGGTCTGAAAAAAACAAAGCGCAAGAAAAAGCGTTAGACCAGCAAGTTACTATGTTAAAAAGAGAAGGTCTAAGTGATTCTCAAATAGGCGAAGCAATAAAAGCGTACAAAGAAAATTTTTATAGTGTAATAGCTGGGGACATTGAAGCATTTAAAGGCACATCAGCATACAAAGATTTTTCTAGAAATGATCCGACTGGAGAATCGTTTAGAACATATTATAGTAGTATGTTTGACCAAAGATTGCCAAATAAAGAAGGCGAAACAACAAAATTAAAGCCGTTATTAACAGGGCTACTTGATAAGTTTCCTGTATCTACTGCAACACCAGACATTCCCCAATCCGTATTTGGATTTGATTACACAAGTGCAGTTAGAAAAGATATTGAGGAACTGGGTAAAGGAACTGAATCTGAATCAATACCAACGTATGATGGTGGAGATCTTAGTGAAGTGCTACGAAGTACTATAATTGATACTCCCTCAACTTCTGTATTTACTAATTCTGTTTTAGAAAAACAAATTTTTAGCAGACTCCAACAGGAGTTTGCAGACTTAGAGACAGCGCCGAGTGGAGTGGCTTTTGCGCCTGCGAATGAACAGGATTTAGCTAACAGAGATCAACTCAAGAAGGCTATGAAACGGGCATCTCAGCTAAGGACGATGTATGAAGAAAAGCGGAAAAATACAAATAGGTACGGTACTCCTGTTCAAGCTAGCTTAGATGGTAGTGTTGGCATGACAGATCAACAAGTATTTGACTCTTTATTTTCTGATACTAATAATACTGATGGTGCTAGTGCTAATGCTAAGGGTAAGGGTAAAGACCCAAAGAAATCAATAGCTGAGCAAATAATGGCGCTGCCCGAAACCCATCCCATAAGTATAATAAAAGATGCATTACCAGCAAACATAAACGGTGATGCATTGCAAAAAATACTGCAACTAATAAGTAGTAATAACTCCACACGTGCTGCACTTAGCAAATTAAAGTTAAACAAGGATCAACTAAACGCTTTTAATGATGTTTTAAAACGGGTAAACAATCCAGATGATCTGAAAAAAATAGTTAGCGTAGTTGGAACTAGCATAGGTGGAGTAGTCGAACTTGACGTAGATGAAACTGACGTAGATGAAACTGACGTAGGTAAAACTGACGTAGTTGAAACTGTGCCTCCAAGACCCGTAGATATTAAAAAGAAAAAAGGAAGAAACGTCGTTTATGTGGTCACCAAGGCAGGCAAAGAGTGGGACGAATTATATGGGAAGACACACGATATAGATGGCAAGCCCAAAGAACAAGCAGCCAAGCAGCCAAGCGGTAGTGGCCAAATGAGAAGATAAAATAGGTAGCATAATCAAAAGTCCTTAACTAAAGTATCTAAGGTAATTAGTCACAATGTATAATGAAGTAGAAGAGCTTTCTAAAGAGCAACTCCTTAAAGATGATCAATTTTTAGATGATGCATCCGAATTTTTGCGTGAGCGTACTGGTAATCTTTATGTAGACTCAGAAGAAATATTTGAAAATTATTTAAGTCACATGCGTTATCACAGCACTAACGACATTACACCTGTTCGCGATTTAATGTTTGCACAAAAGGCTAAGCCGGAAATGAAAGAGAGTATGTCTCGTTTATTTCAGTCCTTTGACAAATTAGAGCCTAATGCGAATGATGACATATTAAATGTAGCAGGCGATTATCTTGGTTCAATTGCGTCATCTCCTTCTACGTGGTTGGGTTTGATTACTGCTGGGGCAGGTAAGGTTGCAGCTTTGGGGGCACAGCAAGCCGCTAGAACAGGCGTAAGAGGAGTATTGTACCAAGGTATTAAGCAAGGAGTTTCCAAAGCTCCTGTGGCTTCTGGGGCAGTTGCGGGTGCTACAGTAGAAGGTTTAGCTGGGTACTCTCAAGAGAAAGCTAGACAGATGGCCCGCGTTGAAGTTGGGGCGCAAGAAGAAGAGGATAAGACAGCACTAGGAATAAATACGCTATTGTCTAGCGCATTAGGTGGTGCTGGAGGTGCGTTAACTGGTGCGTTAAAGAAAGGCCAAGTAAAAAAAGCGACTGGCCTACTAGAAAAAGCTAACGAAGCAGAAAAAATAGCCACTGAAATAGCTACTAAAAAAGCAGACGAAACAATCTCAAATAATGAAGCTGTAGAAAACACTGTTAAAACTTTACTGCGACCTTTAGACGAAGAAAAAGTAGCTAAAGGTGATCTATTAAAAGAGGGGCTTAGCGAAAGCGAATTATTTATTTTTAATATGGACATCGACACTAAAAAAGCTATTACTGCGGCGGCAATAGATTTAATTGGACCCGGCGATTTAACTAAAGACCCAAAGAAACGCATTACAGAATTCGTAATGGAAAGAATTGAAGACGGTAGCCTGACAACAAAAGGGCTAGATGATATAGCAGATAAATATAACTTATCTAAAGAACAGATGAGCTTTATATTTGTGTCCGACGTATCAGAAGCTGGAAGGACGCTTCAATTAAGTGGCAGGCTTAAAAAATTAGTCAACGACCTACAAGAGCTATCTAAAAAACAAACTTTTGACAGCGACGGTAACCCAATTAATGCGGGTATTGATTTAAGCGAGACGCAAAGTGAGTTTATTTCTGATGTGTCAAAGGGTATGAATATTGTAGGTAGAGAATTTGGCGGTGGCTTAAAGGGTTTTGAACGCTTGCGTAGGGCAGTCCTTACGTCACAGCCAGCAACAACTATTCGTAACTTTGCGGGTGGGGCAGCGCGTATATTAATAGATTTGCCAGAAACACTTTTTGAAAATTGGACTAGGAGTATCTTTAATAGCCTTGGTGCTAAGTACACACCTGATTCATTTCGGCCTGATGCACTTAGTATAATTAAATATTTAGCTCCTATATCGCCCACAAAAGAAAATAGAGTTGTAGCTGATATAATTTCTAACTTGTATGAAACTAAAAATCCAGAAAGTGCTAAAAGATTATTTGGTACTTTTATTGATTCTGCTGACATAGCAAACAAAGGCAAATTTGGTGGCTTTTTAGAGAGCGTTGGATCAGCATTGAATTTTGGTAATAGATTTTCAGATAACTATTTTAAGAAAGCCATATTTGCTGGGGAGTTAAACAGGCTAGTAAAAGGCAAAATGAATAAAGATTTATTTGAGATTATCGCAGATGGCAATTTTAACAAGATAGACACAGGTTTATTTAATCAGGCTGGGACCAAAGCATTTGAATTAATGTACCAAAAAACTCCTATGGGAAATGACTTAGCGTCTAAGGCAGCTAGACTATATTTAGATGCTGATAAAAGAGCAGGGTCAGGAATATTAATGGGTATGTTAATACCTTTTCCTCGTTTTGTAGCCAATCAGATTGAGTTTATATATGATCACGCGCCTATAATTGGACTACTCACAGCAAATAAAACCAATGCCCCAGAAAAAATTGCTAAACAGATTACGGGGATGAGCATGATTTTTGGTGCATATCACATGCGGGCCACTCAGGGAAAGGGACAAATGTGGTATGAGTATCAAAATGAAGATGGTTCTTCTACAGACTTGCGTCCATTTTTAGGACCACTGTCCATGCCTTTATACTTAGCGGACCTTTTGTACAGGAATTATGATTCTAATGCATCTAATGCAGACAACATAAATAAAATTGTAAAGGGATCTAATGCAAAAACAGTATCTGAAATAATGATTGGGTCTGCGATGCGAGTTGGTACGGGCGCTTACTTTGCTGAAACGGCATTGCCCGAATTAGCAGATTGGGCAGCAGGAAGAAGTAAAGATAGTGACTTTGTGTCTAGTCAAAAATTTGAGAAGGCTATGGCTCGATTTGCCGGAGATTATGTAGCTACATTTTCGTATGCAATGCCACTGTCCGTTGCTCGCGATTTGTATAAAATTTCAGATGCTGAAAATCGTGTCATTAACGAAACTAATGGGCAAGTTACATTTGGTGATGTCTTTAAAGTTCGTGCTTCACGCGCTCTTCCACAGCCCCTTAAAGATAAAATATTAGAAAGTTTAGAACGAAGGCCATTAGTTAACAATAGGTATGAAATAACTTCGGATGAGCCTACGGAAACTCGTGATCCAGCATCTACTGCACTGACGGGCTTGGCTCGCAAACGTCCTAGAAATGAGATAGAAAAGGAGCTTACCAGAAGAGGTTTAAATGCCTACGACATATATAAAAACATACCTTTTGGACCAGCAGATGTACTTGTCAGAAGAGAACTGTCTGGCAACGGTCAAACGGAATCATTACACGATTTTCTAAAGACATTAATTCGGGGCGAGAAATATATAAATTCCACTGACATAACGAAAAAAAATGCACTCAAGGACTTTGGCAGAAAGCATGTAGCCAAAGTAAAAAATCAAGTATTTGATGTGCTAATTAACCAAGCCCGTGCAAAAAAGATTGACTACACAGTAGCCGAAATAATGAATATAAAATTTGAATCTGAGCCAAGCGACAAAAGGGAAATGGCATTACAGGAATTCCGTAAACTAAGAAAAAGAAAACCAAACACAAAAGATGAAAGAGATTTAAAATTATTAATAGAAATATCTAGGGATTTCATTAAACAGTTTTCATCAGGTGGTCTAGTTACAAAAAATTCGCCACAGAAGTTAGCGCAAGGCGGCTTAGTAGATACTATAATTAATCCAGAAGATCAGATAGAAGATGACACAACGAGGCAGATGACGGGTCTTGCATTAGACCTAGCACCTGTTACTGGCGAGATACGCTCAGCACAAGCCGCTGTGGAAGACTTTGAGAAGGGTGACTATGGTATGGCAGTACTGGGTGCATTAGGTGCTGTGCCGGGTGTTGGTATGGTTGCACGTGCTGGCAAGAAAGGTGTTAAGGCACTGTCTAAGTACGCTGATGAGCTATGGGATGTACCAACACAAAATATAACATCTGCTGATACCTCAATCAATCAGGCTAAACTTCCTGCTGGTTACGGCAAGCTGAAGAAGATGGAAGTGTTCAAGCCCGGTCAGCGTGTGGTAGATATTGGCGGGGGAAGATTTGACAATGCAGTTGACGACTTAGCCAAGCAAGATGTTGAGATACAAGTATATGATCCATTCAATCGCTCTCCAGAACACAATAAATCTGTTAAAGAATTGATTGCCGATGGCGGTGCAGATATTGCTGTATCCAACAATGTATTGAATGTAATTAAAGAGCCAGAAAACATTAAGCGCGTTGTTCAACAAGCCGAGAATGCAATTAAGCCCGGTGATAAAGCATATTTTACTGTTTGGAAGGGCAACGAAACAGGCATTGGAAGAATTACAAAAAAGAAGACAAATAAAGATGGGACGGTAGAACCAAAGTCTTATCAAAGAAACGAACCTATCAGTGCTTATGTATCTCGTGTAGAAGAAGTGTTTGGTGAAGGTAATGTCACTGTTAAAGGCGATCTCATTACTGCAACTAAAGATGCTACAAAGATGAATCGTGGTGGATTAATGTCACGCACATAAAAAACCCCTCATTGCGAGGGGCTTGTACGCTTTGCTGTGAGGGTGAGATCAGACAGCGGAGGGAAAACTACCGTAGTAGTCTCTCTCATATAGCTTATAGTTATACACTAATAATACTAAATGTCAATAGCGTATATCAATTAATCTATACTTAATCATAGTCCTTCTTTATAAAACATCTTAACCATTCTGGCACATGCATTACTTCGGACTATGTCATCTATACCAAACTCAGTAGCGTGAACTCTCATAGGCTTATGCTTATTGATAAGACCTAAGAAAGTTGTTATGCCACTTTGGCTTTTAAGATCTGTCTGCTTTGGGTCTCCCATCAAGCACAGCACACTATCCTCTCCTATCCTCGTGACAATAGCTTTGATCTCATCAAGGGTTAGCTGTTGACACTCATCTACTAATATAAATGAGTCATCAAAAGATCTACCTCTGATAGTTTCAAGTGCTTGTGTCTGTATGCGTCCCTTGTTTACTGAGTACTCATACAGACCACCGCCTAATGTCCACCGAAGCACATCCGTCATAGGCATAGTCCAAGGTGCAATCTTTTCTTCTAAGTCTCCGGGCAATGCGCCTAGAGATTTACCAGTTGAAACATTCGCTCGTGCGAGTACGATTCTTCTAATCTTTCCTTGTACTAGCCACTGTGCCGCTTTGACACAGCACGTGTAGGTCTTACCTGTTCCAGCAGGGCCAAGCACCACCATGATGTCATTCTTATCAAGCTGGTGATATAGCTCTGCTTGTTGTTGTGTTTTGGGTGCGTAGTCTATTTGCGGCTTGTGATTTATCTGAGTAGAAATAGATCTTACTTTTCCCATTATGCGGCTTGCCATCCCCAATCGTCACCGTCCATACCAGCAGCATTGTAATCTGTTACAACGCCCTCAAAGAAGTTTTTATGCGAGTCACCAGATATGATCCAATCAACCCACGGTAAAGGATTCTCTTTAACTTTGTAGTTACCTTTAAGACCAAGCTGAATCAGTCTCCGATCTGCAATGTACCTAATGTAAGTTTTAACTTCTTCCTTTGACAAGCCTTCCAGATTGCCCATTTCATACGCAAGATCAATAACTTTATCTTCCAGCGACACCGCATCTCTAACCATTTGGTAGATATCTGATTTAAATTCATCTGTAACAATCCTTGGATGTTCTTCACAAAATGTATGGAATAGTTTAGTCATGCCTTCACAGTGCATTGTCTCATCGCGGATAGACCATTCGACAATCTCACACATGCCTCTCATTTTACCATACCTCTGGTAGTTAAGAAGCATTATAAATGCACTGAACAAAGACATGCCCTCATTGATAACAGAACGTGCTACAGCCTTCGCTAAGCCACTCTGTGTGCCTACGTCTATGTCAGCCATGAATTCAATCTTATCGGCCATCTCAGAGTATTCTAGAAAGGCTGAGAACTCTTCTTCTGGTAAGCCTAGAGTGTCATTGAGTAGAGCGTAAGACCGCTGATGCACAAATTCCCGATTAGCAAAACTAGTCAGCATCGCACGTATTTCGTTATTCTTAAATTTTGGTATGTAGCATTCCAAGTAGTTTGTTCCAACTTGGACATCTGATTGTGTAAATAGTCTAAGGATTTGTGTGATATGATTTCTTTCGACATCAGTCAGCTTCCCATTATTCCACTGCGCTACATCATCCTGTAGTTTGCATTCCCACTCACCCCAATGCACCTTCTCATGGCTCACTGCTTTGTCTACTGCCCAAGGATACTGGAATGGCTTATAAGTCTTTGATTCTTCTAGCAATGGCACGGCATCACTCCATTTGTTATAGTGTAAAAAAAGCCCACCGAAGTGGGCAACAATAGGTAGTTATACTCATAGTGAAAATTATGTCAAGTCTTGTTTTTATTTAGTTGCACAGCTACAAATATTTTTTTTATCTAGCTGAGAACGTAACTCGTTAACCTGTTGACGCAGTTGAATAATTTCATTTGCGGCTTTTTGTGCCAACTCATCAGGTACTACTTTTGTCTTCCATCCATCGCCAGTATCTTCTACTAGCTCTAATGCTTCAGCCTCACGTAGTGATCCTAGTATGTCTTGTTCTTTAGTCATCGTATTACTCCTCTTGGAAGTTTCTTTTATAACATTTGTATGCACTATAGATGTAGGTACAAGCATCTCAACACCCGTATCTAAATCCATTAATGTAATTGTGCTACTCTTCATCCATGTCTTCATCATAACAGCCATGCATATGAGTAAAGAATTCATCTAACCCGAAATAACACATAGCACAGAACGCCACAGGTAGTACACCGATGTACCCGTCGATGCCTCCCTCAAGTCCTATATCAAACTCGCAGTGACAGACGGAGCATACTAGTTCATTGTAGCTCCTATCCTTATTAGCATCTGGATTTTCAATTGGTCCTATTGATACATTAAGATGTTTCTTTCGTGACATCAGCCTTGACAGGAGACACACTCATCCCCTTCTCCATCGCTTGCAAAATCTTTTAACGCATTGCGCTCAACCGATGATCCTACCTTATCAGCAGTTACCCCAGCATTAGTACGCAAGTAATACAGACCTTTGAGTCCATCCTTCCACGCTTGTATGTGTATCTTGTTCACATCCATTACGTCTGAACCGGAAGCAAAAAACAAATTCACCGATTGCCCTTGGCAGATAAACTCCTGTCTCTTAGCCGCATGTTCAACAACCCACGTTTGATCGAGTTCAAAGGCTGTCTTGAAAACTTCTCTTTCGTGAACTTTGAGGAACTCCAGATGCTGGACAGAGCCTTCCTCAGCAATGATGCTTTTCCACGTTGCCTTCGTATTTTCATCGTACTGCTCCAGTATTGACTCTAAGGCTTTGTTCTTAACCAGATGCGCTCCAGCACGTGTTCTGTGTGTATACGCATTCGACTTGATAGGTTCAATAGACGCTGAGCAGCCACAGAGGATAGACGAGTTAGCGTTTGGAGCAATCGCAAGTAGATGCGCATTACGCCTCCCTGTGCCCGCCATATCTGGAGCTTCACCTCTTTCCTTACCAAGCTCGTAGGTTGATTCAAGAGCATTTTTCTTGATATGTTTAAATATTTTATAGTTTTCACTAGTTGCTCTCCAAGACTCCCAAGCAATTCCTTTGTTTTGTAAGTAGCCGTGGAAGCCCATTGCTCCCAAGCCAATTGACCTTTCCATGTACGCACTGAACTTAGCCTTCTCTATTTCTTCTGGGGCATTACGAATAAAAAACTTGAGGACATTATCAAGTAATCTAACCAAGTCTTGAACCATCCTCGTGTCTTTCCACTCGTCATACTTTTCAATGTTGACGGAGGATAGGCAACAAACTGCCGTGCGCTCTGAAGATGTAGCGAGATGGATTTCATTGCACAGGTTGCTTCCTTTAATTGTAAGTCCAAGTGCTTTTTGTGAATCTGGTAACCCTCGTTGGGCTGTGTCAATAAAGTTGAGATAAGGACTTCCTGTTCTGAAACGAGCTTCAATTATTCGTTTCCACAAGTCTCTAGCTTGGATTGTAGATTTAACGGCTCCAGAATTTGGGCAACGTAATTCCCATTCTTTTCCATCATGTACTGCCTCCATAAAAGCATCTGTAATGTTAACTGCATTAAATAGATTATAACATTTACGATTCACATCACCACCAGTTGTGTCTTTGAATCTGACTAACTCCATGATCTCAGGATGAGACACATCGAGGTATGCCGCATATGATCCATTACGAGTCTTGCCCTGCTTGTAGGCTGTCATCTGAGAATCTACAACTTTCATAAAGGGTATTACCCCCGGAGCTATGTCACTTACAGGGCGTACAGCAGACCAGTGCCCGCCCACGCCACCTCCTTTAACAGATAGCCATGCGACTTCAGTATTGTGGGCAATGAGGGAATCCAAAGTGTCATCAATAAAAGTGAGAAAGCAACTGATAGGAAGACCTTTGACTTTATCTCCTTTTCTGGGAGCATTAGAAAGCAATGGACTAGCAAACATAAACCAACGCTTGCTAGCGTAGTCATAAATTCTTTGAGCAAAATCAATGTCCGCTTCACAGTATGCAATTGCCGCACGAGCGAATGCTTGTTGTGCATACAACTCATTGTCCAACATGTAATAATCTCTTAACAGCGCCATTGCCTGCTCAGACAATTCCTGTTCCCTATCTAGGTCGATACGTATACCCAGATAATCCACAATCTGTGTCATTAATCAAGTCCTTCAATTTCAATTGCAAATTTTGTGAGTGTTGCACCCGGAATTTCATAGACACATGAATCGAGTACTTCACCGATGATTTCTTTGAGGCCATCTTCCGTCCTTTGTCCCGGTGAAACTTCAGTTATATCCACATCAAACACTAAGTCAACCTTTACTTCAATTTCTTGTGACATTACCAGTGCTTTCCTTCTGTCTCTTCCATCATCTCAATCATTTTGTTGAGATACCAACGGGCTTTCTTAGCGTTTGTGAGAGGATCGCCCTTGTTCCAAAGGCGAGTGCTTAGATACTTTAAGACCTGCCAGTGGCAACCCCACATAGGAGCTAAGGGGTGGAAGAAACGCATGACATCACATATGTAATCAAAGGTTTCAATCAAACCAGAGTTGTAATGCTCTGGCTTATCTACCTCATCAAAAAATCTGTCATCTTCATCTTCAAGGACATCCTCAAATACATCGCCAACTGAGTTTAGTTTTTCTAGTGTTTCTTTCATTATGCACTCCCATGTGTTTTAGTATCAAAGTTTAATGTAATTACTTTTCCATCTGCACTACGAGTAAATACGTTAGGAGGTTTTTTCTCTTCTTCTAATTCAACTTCATAGATATCGTCTATCATATCTGGAAAGTGCTTAGTAAAGTAAGACTGTATATATTCTAAAAACTCAGGCTCTTCCTCCATCAACTGAAGAGAAGCTGCCATCATCCCACATACGCTACGTATTTGAAACAGATCTTCCTCTGAAAGATCATCTTGTAAATCTTCATGCATGTAAGCAGTGACGTTACCAGTCCACTTTCCATCTTTAAAATCTGGCTCAACGTGAACTCCAAATTTAGAATGTACAAACTCTTTATCTTTTTTCATTGTGTAGCTACCTTTTGATTTTCTTTAATGGAAAATTTATGAAATCACTAGGCATTTGCTTAGCAGGTTTCTTTTTCTCTTCTATCCAATCCTGTGGGACATCCTTGTCCGCGTACAGGAAGTTATATTTATCACACCACATTCCATATGTGGTCTTAGATCCCTTACGAATTTTAGATTTACTGCTAGTAAACACAAATCTAATATCAAGAGTAGGGTGTTGCCTTTGTATCTCCAAATGTTTCTTGCGATCTTCCGTAGTAAAACGGCCTTTAGTTTCAATCAATATTCCATTTGGTAATAAGAAGTCCGGTGTGTATGTCCGGTAGTTTAACTCCTCCCACTCTATCTTTAGACACTCATACTTGGCATTGCAACCACGTGCCTTTAAAGAGTCAAGAACTGTATGCTCTAGTCCAGAACGGTAGCCATATTTAAGCGCGTTTTTTCTTATCGAGCTTTTCTTGATACTCATCTGATATCTCTACGTAAGGAATAATAGGGGGTGATTTTGCTTGAGAGGGCAAAGAAGGAAGCTCCACAATAGTAGGCCAACAATCATGCCTAAACCTACACCATCCACATGCTTCTCCAAGTATTTTATTTCCAGTGGGGACTCTTCTGAATGTTTCCTCGACAGGTTTAAAACACCGTTCAAATACATTTTCCTCTAGTTTGTCGGCTTTTTCAGCAACCTCATCAATAATACTCGACTGTTCAACTTTCATATCCCAAGCGGAAATATACTTAAACTCACCATTAACTTTATTTAAAACCCACCATCCTCCGGGGTCTACACCTAACGCAGAAGCATACCCGGCTAACTGCCCGATGTAGCCAAACGCATCGTGATCCCTAAGAGTTTCGTAGTCTTTAAACTTATTATTATACGACCAAGGTGAAGCAGATTTAATATCGTCAACACGACCATCCATAACTAAGTCGTGTGTTCCATCAATCTTATGCTTGCCCGCTGTAAGAGTGGATTTATGCCCATCCTTGAACTCCACTCCAGCCTCTGTTAACACTCCTTTGAAAACAGCTTCTACAACATCACCAATCATCATGTTCATAAGGAAGTTAGCAGGCATATCGACACCGACTTCCGGTTTGTTTTTGTCATACCACAATTGGCAGTATGGCCTGCCTATGTTAGACATTCTCAAACCAAACTTTCTTT